>Ga0222714_10002921_pt1 | contig 17751 bp, 10 predicted proteins | sample C33_3DmetaG_FD_165048 | JGI IMG/M metagenome (GOLD analysis project Ga0222714, IMG submission 165048) | Estuarine water microbial communities from San Francisco Bay, California, United States - C33_3D | ecosystem: Environmental > Aquatic > Marine > Unclassified | place: USA: California...
CATGAGCGGGTACGTTCAGGTCAGCGACACCGCCTACTGGCCGAGCCAAAACCTCGACTACGCGCTCTACGAAGACCCTGAATGGCTCGACGAACTGCGCGCCGACCGCGACATTGCCAGCGCCTACCCTCGGCTTCAGGGTTTCTCGCTGCTCAGCGTGGGCGACCAAAGCGGCGTCGCCCAATGGATCGGAATCAGCCCTGAGGAAGTTGACGCTCCACTATGGCAAGCCCGATTGGCGAGCGGAAGCTGGACCGACGCCCCCGGATCCGTGTGGCTGGGCAAGCGACTCGCAGAGCAGCTCCGCGTATCCGTCGGCGACACCTTAGTGGCCATGGGCCAAGGCTTTCAAGGAAGCATGGCGGGCGCCGCATGGGTCGTAGCCGGCACACTGAACATGGGCAACCCCGAACTCGAAAAGCGCAGCGCCGTCGTGGGCCTGGCCGACGCCCAAGAATTCGCCGGAGCCTACGGAATGTGGAGCTACGTCCAAATCACCCCGCGCAGCACTGAGCTCAGCGCCGACCCCACCGCCGACCTCGGTGCACGCCACCCGCTCGACGGCGCCCACTTTTTGGGCTGGCAAACCCGAATGCCCGAACTCATTCAGGCGATCCAGGCCGACTCGTCGGGCGGCAAGGTCATTCTGTTCATCCTCTACGTGGTCATCGGATTTGGACTCCTCGGAACCATGATCATGCTCGCCAACGAGCGCCAGCGCGAATTCGCCATGCAGCTCGCCATGGGCATGCGCCGCGGACTTTTGGCCGGAATCGTGTTTGTCGAAGTCGTGCTTCTCAGCGTGGCGGGCGCCCTAGTCGGCGCATTGCTCGGCCGCATAGCGGTCCTGATCCTGGATCGATTCCCCCTGCGCCTTCAGGGCGACGTGGCGGCCGCCATGGAACAGCAGGGATGGGAACCTATACTTCCGCCAAGCCTCGACTGGTCCATCACGCTGACGCACGGCGGAATCATCGTAGTCATCGCCCTGCTCTCCGCCGCGTGGCCCCTACGCACCGTGTTCAAAACTAGCCCCGTTCACCGATGAACCTCCTCATTCAAATGGCCTGGCGCAACATCTGGCGCAGCCCCTGGCGCAGCGGCGTGGTCGTCGGATCCATGGCCCTCGGCGTCTGGGCCGGCGTCTTTATGATGGGCCTCGCTCAAGGCGTCAACGATGCCCGAACTGCGGCCGCCCTCGACGACTACGTCGGCCATGCCCAAATCACCGATTCCAACTTTACCGCCAACCAAGACGTGCAGGCGCTTCTCGCGCAGCCCGAGCGGTGGGCCGCGGCCTTGGACGCCAACCCTGAAGTGGAATCCTGGTCCGAGCGACTCGTCCTGATGGCGGTGCTGCAAGCGGGGGCCGCTTCGGCCCCGGTGCAGATCCTTGCGGTCGACCCCGAACGCGAATCCCGCGTGTTCACGGCACCGCGCAACGTGGTGGAGGGCGAATTGAGTTCCGAAGGAATTACCCTCGGTCAAAAGCTCGCCGAACAACTTGGCGCCGGCCTTGGCGACCGTGTCGTGCTCAGCTTTCAGGACGTCCGCGGCGAAATCCACACCGTCCTTTTTGCCGTCGAAGGCATTTACGACGGAGTCAGCAACCTGATCGAGGGCGTCCAAGTCTATGCCCCGCTCGCTGCGCTCGCTCCCGAAGTTTTGGGCGGCGACAGCCTCGCCATGGCCCGTGGCGCAGTACACCAAATTCACTTCAGGGTGCGCAACCTCGACTCACTCGACGCCACTGTGGCCGCGCTTCAGGGGGCTGTAGCCGAACCCGGTTCCGCCATCGTACGTACTTGGCGCGGAATCAGTCCCGACCTCAGCTACGCCGACGAAGTACTCGCCCAGTCGCTGCTGCTATTCATGGCCGTCATTCTCTTTGCCATGGCCTTCGGAATCCTCAACACCATGCTCATGGCCATCCTCGAGCGCACCCGCGAACTCGGAATGCTCATGGCCATCGGGCTCACCCGCCGCAAAATCTTTCGTCTGGTGGTCTGGGAAACGCTGCTCCTCAGCTTCGCCGGAATGCCCATCGGGCTGATCCTGGGCCACGTCACCATCGCCGTCACGAGCCGAACCGGAATCACCCTCGACGGCGTCGACAAAGGCCTCGCTGAATTCGGACTGCAGTCCACGATTTACCCGGTATCCGTCCCGGAATACTACCTGCCCATCGCGGTCCTCGTGGCCGTCCTCGGATTGCTGTCCTCGCTCTACCCGGCCCGTAAGGCCCTGAAGTTGAACCCCATTGAAAGTATGCGCGTGCTATGAGTGCCCCATCCCAACCCCTTTTACGCGTCGACCACGTCGTCAAAACCTACGAATCCTCTGCGGGCCCCGTCCACGCCGTGCAGGGCGTCTCTCTCGACCTTCAGCGCGGAGCCTTCGCGGCCCTCGTCGGCCCCTCAGGCTGCGGCAAAACCACGCTCCTCAACGCCATCGGCGGCCTCGACCGCGTCACTTCAGGCCAAATCTGGATCGACGGAACCGAAATCACCGCCCTCACCGACCGCGAAACCATCGAGTTCCGCCTTCACCGCATCGGCTTCGTCTTTCAGGCCTACAACCTCGTGCCCGTGCTCAACGCCTGGGAAAACGTCGCCTTTGTCATGGAACTCCAGGGCATCGGAGTCCGCGACCGCCGCGACCGGGCCTTCGAGCTCCTCGCCGCCGTCGGCCTCACCGGCAAAGAACTTCAGCGCCCCTCGCAACTCTCGGGCGGACAGCAGCAGCGCGTCGCCGTCGCCCGCGCCCTCGCCTCGCGACCCTCACTCGTCCTGGCCGACGAACCCACGGCCAACCTCGACTCCAAGAGCACCGAAACCCTTCTCGACATCATGCGCGACCTCAACCACCAAGAGGGCACGACATTCCTTTTCAGCACCCACGACCAGCGCGTCATCAACCGGGCCGAAACCATCTTTCGTCTTGAAGATGGCCAGTTAGCTCGTTAGCAAGGTTAGCTGTTTCTTGTTTCTCGTTACTTGTTTCGCTAATGGACTCCTAGCGCGAAGCGCCACGAGAAACCAGCAACCAGCAACAATTCCGAGTGCCAAACTCGCAACCGCAAAGATTCTGTCCGGTTATAACCGGATTTTACTTTTTCTCAAAATTCTCGAAACGGCTATATTTCACATAATCAAGTCGTTGCACGAAAAATCCGTTTGAAGAATACCACCTGCCAAGCATCACCAGAAACAAGTAACCTCCAAGCCGCGTAGCGGCCCTAGCCCCAAAGGGGCCCTAGCGCGCAGCGCCAAAAGCCAACGAGCCAACGAGCTAACCTTGCTACGTTTGCCCCAAGGCCAACCGCACCGCATCCGCCTTCTTGGCTCCCACCGCCGCGACCAGGGCTTCGGGCTTGGCCTTGCGAATGCCCGCCACCGACTTAAAGGTTTCGAGCAGGATTTGCACCGTGGCGGGACCTACCCCGGGAATTCCGTCCAGCGCACTCGAAAGACTCGACTTACTGCGGCGCGCACGGTGGTGCGTGATGCCAAAGCGGTGCGCCTCGTTGCGGGCCTGCTGCAGAACCTTCAGTGTTTCAGATCGCTTGTCGAGGTAGAGCGGAACCGGGTCCTCAGGAAAGTACAGCTCCTCAAGGCGCTTGGCAATACCGATCAACGCCACGCGTCCGCGCAGTCCGAGCTCGTCAAACACTTCGACCGCGGCTGAGAGCTGGCCCTTGCCCCCGTCGATGAGCACCAGCTGTGGAAGCGGAAGCCCCTCGTTCAGGACCCGCGTATAGCGGCGCGAAAGCGCCTCCTTCATCGTAGCAAAATCGTCGGGCCCTTCGACCGTTTTGACGTTAAAGTGGCGGTACTCTGACTTCGCCGGCTTGCCGTCAATGAACACGACGCAGGCAGACACCGGATTCGTTCCCTGAATGTTCGAGTTATCAAAGCACTCAATGCGCCGAGGCTCAAAGGGCAGGCGCAAGTCCTTTTGCATCTGGCGCATGATGCGGTCGCTGTGGCGCTCAGGGTCCACCAGCTGCACGTTTTTCAGGCGTTCCGCCCGATAGGCGCGGGCGTTGCGCTCCGACAGCTCAACCGCGGCCCGCTTGTCTCCCCGCTGCGGAACCACCACCTCGACATTGGGCGGAACCACCTCGGGCTCGTGCGACACCAGCACCAACTTGGCCTCACTCGTAAAGCGCTCGCGAAGCTCCGCCAGCCCCAACGCCATCAACTCAGAATCCGTCTCCTCAAGGCGCTTGCGCAGCTCGAGCGTGAAACTTTGAATCACCGCTCCGTCGCGAATGTGCAGCATATTGACATAACCGTATTCCGCGTCGCTCAGCAGCGAAAACACATCCACCGATCCCAAGGCCGGATTCAGCACCGTTGACTTGGATTGGTAGGCATCGAGGCGCTCCAAGCGCTCCTTGACAAACTGGGCGGCCTCAAACTCTTGGGCCGCCGCGTGGGCCATCATCTGACCAAACAGTCGCTCGCGCGTTGCCTTCAAATCGCCCCGAAGCAGCTGGCGCGCACCCTGAACGTCGGCCAAGTAGCTACCCTCGTCCTGACGGCCCTCGCACGGAGCCAAACAGCGCTTAATGTGAAACTCCAGGCAGGCCCGGTACTTGCCGGACTCAATAGCAGACTGGTCCATCGTCAGCTGGCAGGTCCGCAATGTGAACACTTCTTTGATGATGTCCAGAACCGTGTACATCATCTTCACCGAGGCATATGGGCCAAAGTATTCTGAACCGTCCTCGATGCGGCGGCGCGTAGCAAAAATTCGCGGGTAGCGCTCCTTTTTGATGCAGACCCAGGGGTAGGTCTTGCCGTCTTTGAGGTTGATGTTGTAGCGCGGCTGATGCTTCTTAATCAGCGTATTCTCAAGCAGCAGCGCGTCGAACTCCGTCTCAGTAACGATGGTTTGAATGTCGGCCACCTTGCGCACGAGCATACTAAGTCTGGCGGAATCGTGGCTTTTATGAAAGTACGAACTCACCCGCTTCTTCAGGTTCTTGGCCTTGCCGATGTACAAGATCACCCCCTCTTTATCAATGTGGTGGTACACCCCCGGGCGCTCGGGAAGCGTCCGCAGCAGCGTCTTCAGGTGTTCGCTTAACTCCACGCTACAAAACTAACGAGCCCCCGGCCGCCAAAGCGGTCGGGGGCCCGAAAATCAAAACCAAAACTTAATTCGACAGAATCGTCACCGAACCACTCAACTTGAGGTTCGCCGCGTTGGGCTCGTCGTACAACTTGATCACGTAGAAGTACACTCCGTCGGCGAGCATCGAACCAGACTGGTCCTTGCCGTCCCACGGCTGGGCGTTATCGTAGGCCTCGTTCTTGTATACCACCTTGCCGTAGCGGTTCATGATGGTCACCTCACGCGAAGTCGTGTAGCTCATCAAGCCCTGGATCTCAAACAGGTCGTTGCGCCCGTCGCCGTTCGGCGTAATCACGTTCGGAACAATCACCGTATCAATCGGCGGAATCGGCGGAACCGGCTCACCAAACTCAATCCAGTTCGAATAGGCGGTGTCCTGCAGCGGGTTCACGGCGTAGGTCGGAACCGAAGCATGGCGGTACGACTTGATGCGCACGGCGTACTGACCCGGTGGCAAGTTGGGGTGCTCCACGAGGGCAAACGTGTCTTGCATGCGGGTTCCGTAGTCAGACCACGTGTAGGAGGCCCCAGGCAACCCACTGAGGTTGCGGCCAAACTGCACTTGGTAGTGCGCAGTGTCCCATGCATTGTAGTTGTTCCATACCACCGGAATCGATGACGACACGCTCATGTCTCCACGAAGCCACATGCTCTTCACAGTATCTGTAGAAGGCTGGACGAATCCGTTGACAATGGCATCCACGAAGTAGCGGTGTACACGTGTGTCAACCATGTTGGCGTCAATGTTGACGTCTTCCCAGTTGCGCAGGTTGGTGTCGGTGCTGTTGTGTACGATGCTGTATGTGGCTCCGCCATCGTCAGAGCGGTACACGCGCCACATGTTGAAGAGGTAGCGGGGCAGGGTGGTAGTATCCACATCCCAGTACACATGCGGATGCTTGTCTTCGTTAATGGTCACGTTCGTGAGCTCCATCTCGAGATCCACACAGTCGTTTACGATCAATACAATCGTATCGAATTCTTCCATGTCCTTACCGCACTTGTTCAAGAGCGTGTTGCCGTCGTTGCCCACCTTCGAGTAGAGGTAGTACTCACCGTTCATCGAGAGCGGCTTGAAGAGTTTGACGACTAAAGTCGAGGTCTCGCCATTGACGTCGCAGTTCGGCACAAGGGCCTTAATCGGAATCGGCTGACCAGCAGGGTTGGTCAAACGGAAGTCCGAACCGTCAGGCGAAATCGATGCACACTCTACGTCGAGCGTGAACTGAAGCGTTACTGAAGAATCGAGGCAGTTGTAGTCTTTGGTCTGTCGGCCTTGTGCGTCGAGGCTTACCCCCGGAGCATTGGGATCCAGAGCAACCCCCGCATTCACGATGGCATTGCAGTTGCCGGCAACCGAAACTTGGATTTCGCGGTTGGACGAACCAACCTTAACCCACACATAATAGGTTGAATCAAAGCGGTATTCGTTGACGCGAAGTGCAATCACAGACGTCTCTACAGTATTCGCGACAAACGTAATGTTTCCAGTTTGCTGGTTGAGCGTAAATGGATTCGTGGTTGTCGTATGAATTGGATTTGTGAAGGTGTAGCCTGCGGCGTAGGGAACCGGGGCGGCCAAAGGAAAGTCTTCGCGGGCAGGGATCAACTCGTACTGAATGCTGTCGCCGTTGATTTCAAAGGCATTTTGAAGGTAGTTGATGAATCCACCCGTACAGATGTAGCTCAACGGGGTAGATACAAACGTTGGCGATGAGTTTTTGGGGCCCGTGGTGATGGTATTGTTGAGTTCTGCCTCAAAGTAGAATCCTACGCCCGCTGAACCAGTGATGCCCGTGATTCCCGGAGGGCGGCAGCACGACGCCCAGTACATTTTGTAGTCCGGGCAAAGGGTTGGCAGGGTTACGAATCCAATGTACACGTTGACCATCGGCGTAAAGGTGGCCGCGGACTGGGGAATGCAGTCGTACGCGCCCAAGGTTGCAGCCGAAAATTCGGGAATGGCTAGGTTGACTTGAACACTTGTGGTGATGTTGCAGCTATTTGAGCGGATTTGAACAGTTTGAGTTGTGCCAAGGCCAATACCAGTAAGCTCGCGGTAGAGTACGAGTTTAATGCGGTACTGGTTGGCTACCCCCGTGGAGTCGCCCACGTACTTGTACTGAATGTCGCCACCAATAATGTGGGAGGCCTTACTGGCCAAAGGGGCGAGCAGCATCAGGGCTAAAAGAATTCGAATCACGCGCATGTCAGCTTGGTATTTTGTCTAGTATACAAACATACTCCGTCCCGCGAAACTGCGTGTTGAAGGAGCAGAAATCGGCTCACACGAATGAGCGAGCGCAGTACTTACAGCGTTTTGCGCAATCTCGCCACCGGAATTCCGAGCTGTTCCCGGTACTTGGCGACCGTCCGTCGAGCAATTGGATAGCCTTTGTCTTTGAGCAACTTAGCAAGCGCGTCGTCAGTGAGCGGATCGCGCGAATCCTCTTCGCCAATGCTCTCTTCGAGGATTTTCTTGATCTCGCGCGTGGACACCTCTTCGCCCTCTGCATTCGTCATACTCTCGCTGAAAAAGCGCTTAATGAGAAAGGTTCCGAACGGAGTCTGCACGTACTTCTGACTGGCCACGCGGCTGACGGTAGAAATATCCATGCCCACCTCGTCGGCGATGTCCTTGAGAATCATGGGCTTGAGCTTGCGGTCGTCACCGGTGAGAAAGTATTCCTCTTGGTAGCGCATGATCGATGACATCGTCAGCAGCAGCGTTTGCTGGCGCTGCTTGATTGCGTCGATGAACCACTTGGCGCTGTCGATTTTGCTCTTAATGAAGGTGAAGGCCTCCTTTTGCTGGTCGTTGTCAAAGCCCTTGGCCTGGCGGTAGTGCGTGAGCATCTCCTTGTATTCGCGGCTGACGTTGAGCTCGGGCGCGTTGCGGCCGTTGAGCTTGAGTTCGAGCTTGCCGTCCAAGACGCTGACCAAAAAGTCGGGGACCACGGCCTGGCTGGGTTCCGCGCCCTGGGTTGCGCTTCCGCCCGGCTTGGGGTTGATTCGAACGATTTCGTCAAGTGCGGATTTAAGGGTGGCCTCATCAATACCAAGGCCCTGCATCATTCGGCTGTAGTGGCGCTTGGCGAGCTCGTCAAAGTAGCGGTCGACGAGCGCCCGTGCAGTGCGAACCACCGGAGTGTCAGGGCGTCGGGCCAACTGCAGAAGCATGCATTCTTGAAGGTTACGGGCTCCAACTCCAGGCGGATCCATCGACTGAATGACCCTCAGGGCGTCCTCGAGTTCGCTGACCTCAATAAAGATTCCGAGCGAAAAAGCCAAGTCGTCCACAATGTCGACCAGCTCCCGACGCAGGTATCCGTCGTCGTCCAGCGTCCCGATGAGGTACTTGCACAGGTGCTCCTTTTGGGGGCTCACGCTGCGCAGCGCGAGCTGCTCTTGGAGCACGTCACTCAAGTCCTGTCGAGCGACGATGGGAGCCTCATAGGTCTCGTCGTCGGCCGAATAGTTGTTGGCATTGAGCTTGTACTCAGGGGTGTCGTCAAAAAGTTCTTCTGAGAACTCCACATCCTGAATTTCAGAATATTCATCGGACTCTTTGTCGGACGAATACTCGTCTTCAGAGTTGTCGTAGTCGGTTTCGTACGGATCCTCGTCTACCTGGCTCTCGGTTTCGAGTGCCGGATTCACTTCAAGTTCCTCTTGAATGCGTTCCTCGAGCGCCTGCGTCGGAAGCTGAATCAGCTTCATGAGCTGAATCTGCTGCGGCGAGAGCTTTTGCTGGAGCTTAAGGGCTTGGGACTGGCGTAGCACGGTCGTGGTCGGTTAAAACTTGGCGCTTCCTGGGAATCTGGGGAACGGAATCACGTCGCGGATGTTGCCCATTCCGGTCACAAACTGGATCATGCGCTCGAATCCGAGTCCGAATCCGCTGTGCACGCAGGTGCCAAACTTGCGCGTGTCGAGGTACCAGTCGAGGTGGTGCGGATCAATACCCACCGCCTTCATTTTTTCAACCAGCACGTCGTGGCGCTCCTCGCGCTGGCTTCCGCCAATGATTTCGCCGATTCCGGGAAAGAGGACGTCCATGGCGCGCACCGTATTGCCGTCTTCGTTGAGGCGCATGTAAAATGCCTTGATTGAGGCGGGATAGTCAAACAGGACCACCGGAGCCTGAAAGTGCTTCTCGACCAAGTAGCGCTCGTGCTCGGACTGCAGGTCGGCGCCCCAAGCTTCAATGGGGTAGGCAAACTGACCCTTTTGGTTGGGCTTCGAGGCCTTGAGGATTTCAATCGCCTCAGTGTAGCTGCAGCGCACAAAGGGGTTGTTCACGACAAAGTTGAGCTTCTCGATCAGGCCCATCGGCTGCCGTTGGGCGGCGGGCTTGGACTGCTCCTCTTGCTGCAGGCGCTGGTCAAGCACGGCGAGGTCGTCAGCACAGCGGTCGAGCACGTGACGAATGATGTGCTTGGCGAAGTCTTCGGCCAACTGCATGTTGTCTTCAAGCGTGTAAAACGCCATTTCGGGCTCAATCATCCAGAATTCGCTGAGGTGGCGCGTGGTGTTCGAGTTTTCGGCGCGGAACGTGGGTCCAAACGTATAAATCTTGCCCAAAGCCATGGCTCCGAGTTCGCCCTCGAGCTGGCCGCTCACGGTGAGGTTGGTGCTCTGGCCAAAAAAGTCTTCGCTGTAGTCGACCTCGCCGGATTCGGTGCGGGGCGGATTGTCGGCGGGCAGGGATGTCACGCGAAACATCTCGCCGGCACCCTCGGCATCACTCGAAGTGATGATTGGCGTCGCCCAGTGGTAGAATCCGCGATCGTGAAAAAACTGGTGCACCGCGTACTGTGCCTCGTGGCGAATGCGGAACACCGCACTAAACGTGGCCGTGCGGGGCCGCAAGTGCGCAATCTCGCGCAAGAACTCGAGGCTGTGGCGCTTGGGCTGCAGGGGATATTCTTCGGGCGAACTGTCGCCGTGCACGATCAGCTCCTGGACCTGAATTTCAACGGCCTGACCGCTGCCTTGTGAGGCGACGAGTAGCCCGCGAACCTCAACTGCTGCTCCGGTGGTAATGCGCTTCAGCACATCTTCGGGCGTGTTCTCAAAATCTACCACACATTGCACATTTGACCCTGTCGATCCGTCGTTGAGGGCGATAAAGCGGTTTGAGCGAAACGTGCGAACCCACCCGCGCGCCGTCACGGGCTGCTGCTGGGCGGGAGTCTTGAGGATTTGTGCAATAGTCATAGTTCGTGGCACAGTTTGTGATGAGGCCGGGGGCAAATTACGGATTTTTTCATCAATTCGAGGTGGGCATTGCATAAAAAATAACCCTCTGAAGACCGCTTTGTAAAAAATTTCAACCCACTGGAAACATTTTTGTCTACAAAACGTTTCCCATGGAGCGCAGCAACGTAACTTTGCGCCCCCATGAGCGATTCAAGCACCCACGAAATCAAAACCAGCATCCTGCAGCGAGCGATGGACATGTTCCAACGCTACGGCCTCCGCGCGATGACCATGGATGATGTGTGCCGTGAGCTCTCGATGAGCAAAAAGACCCTGTACCAGTACTTCAGCAATAAAGCAGACCTGGTTGATCAAGCGGTGCGCCACGTATTCGGTGCGCACAAAGTGGCAATGGACCAGTTATCGGCCGAGCACGAAAATGCCATTGACCGCATGATTCACCGCTTTGCCTTCTTGATGAAGATGATGGAATCGCACGGCCCGAACATGATGTTTCCGCTCAAAAAGTACTACCCCAAAACCTTTGAGTGGCTTTTTGAGCAGCGCCAACGCACGATGCTTGACGCCCTCACCCAAACGATCAAAGACGGTCAAACCCAGCGCCTCTTTCGAGAGGACCTCGACCCTGAACTAGTCGCCCGCATTCACTTTACTACGATGGTGGGACTCGCCGACAGCGACTTACAGTCTGAAAGCCTCGCCGAGCGCCGCGAGGTAATCTGGACCGCAATCACCTTATTCATACGGTCCATTAGCACCGCCCAAGGACTTCACTACTTTAACGAAATCAAGGATTCCAAACGATGATTCGCACGTTCACTTTTTTCCTCGCTCTGGCGTGGGCAGGATCCGGTTCCGCCCAAACAAGCATGTCGCTCGAGCAAGCCATTGAGCACGCCCGCACCCACAACGCCCAAAACAAAGTTCGCAGCCTCGAGCAGCGCGCCGCCGAAAAGGTGCTGTGGCAAAACATCGCACTGGGGCTTCCGAGCGTCACCGCGGCAGGGCAGTACACCGACAACATCGAACTCCCCGCACAGTTTTTTGACATCAACCAAGACGGCGTCATCGACAAACTCCAATTCGGAACCCGCTATACCTCAATAGGAAACCTCAGCGTCAACCAGCTGGTATTTGACGGAAGCTACATCGTTGCAGTACTCGCGACCAATGTGCTGCGGGATCAGGCATCACTGAATAAGGAAAAAACCGAGATTGAGGTCCGCCAGCAGACCGCGCAGTTCTACCACCTCGCAGTCATTTTGGCAGAAAATGAAAACGTGCTTGCTGAAAACCTCAAGCAGGCCACCACCACCGCAACCCAGATGGAGGCGATGGCTGCTGAAGGCCTTGTCGAATCCGAAAGTGCCGACCAAGTGCGCCTCGTGGCCCGCCAGCTTGAAGCTGCCCTCGGAAACGTGCGCCAGCAGCGCGGCGTGACCGAGAAGATGCTCTTGCTCACCTGCGGCCTTCCCACGGATCAGAATGTGGTCCTTACTTCGACGCTCAACCAACTCATCGACGGAGCCGTGGGTGGACAAGGCCTGCTTCAAGCCCGTTTTGCCCCCGAACAGCACGTCGACTACCGGGTACTTGCGGCGGGCCGTCTCGGCCAGTCACTGCTCTACAAAAACGACCTCGTGAGCTTTATGCCCAAGGTCTACGCGGGCTACTCGCTCACCCAGCAGTTTGTCAGCGAAGACGCCAACGTTTGGGATCCAAACGGATTCTTCGCCAACAATGTCGTCTTTCAGTCGTGGAACGTCAGTGCGCAGTTTCCGCTCTTCACTTCAGGTCGACGCATGTTTAAAGCTCAAGAGAGCCGTCTCAAAGTCGAGCAGCTCGACGTTCTGCTTGAGCAGACCAAGGCAGCACTCACCGTCCAGCACCTTCAAGCCAAGTCCGAGTTCGACAATGCGCTCACCACCTACCGCCTGCAGGTCGACAACGTCGCACTTGCCAAGAGACTGCGCGACAAGACCCGGATCAAGTTCCTCGAAGGCGTATCGAGCAGCCTCGAGTACAGCCAAGCCGAAACTCAGTACCAGCAAACGGTCGCAGCGATGCTGTCGAGCGCCAACGAAACCCTCAACAAACGCATTGCCCTCGAAAAAGTGCTGGGCATGTACAACACCTCGAAGCCCGAATAAACCATGAAGAAGTCCCTCCTCTTTTCGGCCGCCGTTGCCGCTGCAGCGCTGGCCTCGTGCGGAACCTCAGATTCCGCCACCGGCGATGCAGCCCAACTTTTGGCGCAGCGCGATTCACTCGAAACCTTGCGCAGCCAAGTTGATGCCGCCTTGCGCGACGTCAACGAGCGCCTCACCGAGCTCGACACCACGGCCCAGTGGTCCAACGTGACCTTGTACGGAGCCGCTTCGGGCGCCTTTGAACATGGATTCAACGTGTACGGAACCGTTCGGTCCGACCAAAGCGTCAGCCTCTACCCTGAGAGCGCGGGGCGCATTGCAAAGCTCAACGTTCGCGCCGGCCAGCAGGTCGCTGCCGGAACCGTCCTGGTCGAACTCGACAACCAAGTGATGCGTTCGAGCCTCGCCGAAGTCAAGACGCAGCTCGAACTCGCCCAAACTTTATTTGACAAGCAAAAGCGACTTTGGGACCAAGGCGTAGGTAGCGAGGTTCAGTACTTGCAGGCCAAAACCCAGTTCGAAGCCCTCAAAAAGCGCCTTAGCTCAGTAGAAGCACAGGTGGGAATGACCCAAATCCGCGCTCCGTTTAGCGGAACCGTCGACGAAGTCTTCGTACGAGAAGGCGAGTACGCCGCCCCAGGAATGGCTGCCGCGCGCTTGATCAGCAATGGCGGTCTGCGCCTTGAAATGGACATTCCTGAGACCTACTTGACCCGAATCAAGACCGGACAAAAGGTGCTTATGGACTTCAACTCGGTCGGAATCAAGAGCGAAGCCAGCATCAGCAGCGTAGGTGGATTCATCAGCCCCGACAGCCGCACCTTTCGCGTGACCGTCAACTTGCCTAACAGCAACCAGTACAAGCCCAACATGCTGGCAAGCGTGTATGTACGCGACTACCAGGCAGACTCTGCACTCTACCTGCCCAACCGCCTCATCCTTCAGGACCGCAAGGGCTCCAACTACACTTATGTCTACGTGGCCAAGGCGGGTAGCCAGCTCGGCACCGTGGAGCGCCGCGACCTCACTCTCGGGGTGGTAGGCGGCGAAACCACTGAGATTAAAGGTGGAATCCTCGCCGGCGACCGCGTCATCGACCGCGGAATCCGCTCCGTACAACCCAAGCAGACGGTCAAAGCCATTACGGAATAAACCATGAGCGAACAACCTTCACTGTACCGCCGCTTTGGACTCGTCCATTGGGCCGTTAGTAACCGAATCACCGTCGGTGTACTTACCATCATTATCGCCTTCGCAGGCCTCGTAGCATACCGCGGCATGCCCGCCGAGAGCTTCCCCGAGATTTCGCAGCCCACGATTTACATCGGAACTCCCTACCCCGGTTCGGCACCGATCGACATCGAACGACTCATCACACGTCCGCTCGAGAAGCAACTCAACACAATCTCCGGCGTCGATAAAATCACCTCGACCTCGGTTCAGGGATTTTCGAGCATCGAAGTCAAGTTTGACTTCAGCGTTTCGGTTGACGAAGCCCTGCGCAAGGTCAAGGATAAAGTCGACGCCGTTCAAGCTTCGGCCGACTTCCCTAAAGACCTTCCTGCCGACCCCAACGTCTTTGACCTGAATATTTCAGAGTTGATGCCCATCATGAACGTCAACCTGTCGGGACAGTACACCTCAGACCAGCTGAACGACTACGCTGAATACCTCGAAGAGCAAATCGAAGACTTGCCCGCCATCAGTGCGGTCGACATTCGCGGAATCGACGCCAAAGAAGTCCGCATCATGGTGGACCTGCGCAAAATGGAGTCGCTCAACATCAGCTTCGGCAACATCGCCGACGCGATTAAGTACGAAAACATGTCGGTCTCGGGTGGCGACCTATTGGTCGACGGATACCGCCGCAACGTCCGCGTGCTCGGCGAATTCGACGACCTCGAAGACGTCGAAAACATCATCGTCAAGCACGAAAAGGGGGCCATCGTGTACCTGCGCGACATTGCCGAAGTAGCCTTTGACGAAGTGGAACGCGAGAGCTACGCACGCGAGTTCAACGAGCCCGTGGTAACGCTTGACATCAAAAAGCGAAGCGGCGAAAACCTCATCGAGGTTTCGGAGGCCATCAATGGAATCATCGCCGAAGCCCGGGACGCCTACTTTCCGGACAACCTTTCGGTATCGATCACCAACGACCAGTCGACCCGCACCAAGAGCCAGGTTGCAGACCTCGAAAACTCCATCATTTTTGGGGTGATTCTCGTGGTGCTCGTGCTCGCCTTCTTCTTGGGTCTGCGCAACGCGCTTTTTGTCGGAATCGCGATTCCGCTCTCGATGCTGCTCAGCTTCATGATTCTGAGCTTCATGGGTGTTACGCTCAATTTCATGGTCCTATTCGGGCTCGTTTTGGCCCTGGGAATGCTGGTAGACAACGGTATCGTAATCGTTGAAAACGTCTACCGCTTCATGAGCATGGGCTACAGTGGCCGTGAGGCAGCCAAACTCGGCGCATCTGAGGTGGCCATGCCCATCATTTCATCCACAGCCACCACACTAGCCGCGTTTATTCCGCTTGCCCTTTGGCCCGGAATCATCGGTGAGTTCATGAAGTACTTGCCCTACACGTTGATCGTGGTGCTTTCGTCGTCACTCTTCGTGGCATTGGTCATCAACCCCGCCCTTGCGGCGCGCTTTATGCGCACTGAGGCCGACACGGTCAACCGCCCGAAGTGGGCGAAGATCGGCGCCGTCCTCAGCGTGGTGGGCCTTATCGTCAACTTTGCACTTGGCTTTACCGCCTTGGGTAACATGCTTGCCTACCCTGGCCTGGCGATCCTGCTTTATGTGTTCGGAATCGAGCCTGGGGCTCGCTACTTCCAAGCCAGTGTGCTTCCGTCGCTCGAGAACACGTACGAGCGAACCGTGGCGACCATTCTCTCGGGAAGCAATGCCACGAAGACCTTTGTGGGCACCCTTGGTCTGTTTGTCGCCTCATTTGTGCTGCTCGCGGTGGTTCCGCCTCAGGTCGTGTTCTTCCCAGACAACGAACCCAACTTGGCCAACATCTACCTCGAGCTCCCCGAAGGAACCGACATCGAGTACACCAACGACGTGACCCTCGAAATCGAAAAGCAAGTAGAGGAAGTCATCGCCAACTACACCTACGAAAAGGACGGAACGCCCTACAACTTCATGGTGGAATCCGTCATTGCCCAGGTGGGCAAGGGCACGGGTGACCCCCGACAGGGCCCGTCGAACCAAGCCACTCCGCACAAGGCCAAGGTGGTCGTCGCATTCCGCGAATCCAAGTTCCGGATTGACGAAGAGGGCAACAAGATGGCGAGTTCACAAGTCCTCAACGCACTGCGCGACCGCATTTCGGGAATTCCCGGAACCGTAATCACCGTTGAAAAGGACCAGAACGGCCCCCCTCAAGGTGCGCCAATCAACTTGGAGCTTGAAGGCGAGGATTACGAGCAACTCATCGCCGTCGCCGCAGACCTGCGCGCCCAAATCGAGGCGTCAGGCATCAAGGGCTACGACGAACTCAAGGTCGACGTGGCCGACGACAAGCCTGAACTCCCCATCGAAATTGACCGCGCCAAAGCCCGCAGCTTGGGCCTCAGCACGGGACAGATTGGTGATGCAATTCGCACCGCCCTGTTCGGTAAAGAAATCAGCCGCTACAAAACGGGTGAAGACGAGTACCCCATCAACTTGCGCTTCGCAGACGAGTTCCGCTACAACCTCGAGAGCCTGCTCAACCAGAAGATCACCTTTCGCGATCCGGGATCGGGCCGCATCAAGCAGGTGCCTATTGCCTCGGTTGCCAGCCCTAGCAAATCCAGCACCTTCTCGGCGGTCAAACGCAAGGAGCTCAAGCGAGTGATCACGCTCTATTCGGGAATCCAAGAGGGCGCCAACGCCAACGCCATCGTAGCCGAAATCAAGCAACTCTTTGCTGACGTAGACCTTCCGAACGGAGTAACCCTAAGCTTCACTGGCCAGCAAGAAGATCAAGCGAAAGAGTTCGGCTTCCTGTCGAAGGCCCTCATCGGAGCCGTCTTCATGATCTTCCTCATCATGGTGGGACAGTTCAACTCAGCCCGCGTTCCCTTCCTCATCTTGGCAGCCGTCGTGCTGTCGCTGATTGGGGTCTTCTTGGGCCTCATTATCTTCCGCATGGACTTCGTCATCATCATGACGATGATCGGTATTATTTCACTCGCAGGCGTCGTGGTGAACAACGCCATCGTTTTGGCCGACTACTCGGGCCAGCTGATGGAGCGCCGCAAGGTCGAGTTGGGCCTCGACGAAGACGACCGCCTTCCGGTGGCTGAATTGAGCGGAATCATTACCGAAGCCGGCAAAACCCGACTGCGTCCGGTACTACTCACGGCCATCACTACGGTTCTTGGCCTGCTTCCGCTGGCGACTGGAATGAACATCGACTTTGTCGGACTCTTCATGCACAACGACGCCGACATCTACTTCGGAGGCGACAACGTGATCTTCTGGGGTCCGATTTCGTGGACGGTAATCTACGGTCTAACCTTCGCAACCTTCCTGACGCTCGTTATCATGCCGGTCATGATTTACCTCACCGAGCGCGGGCGCAGCAAAAAGGCTACTGCAAACTAGTTTCTTGTTGCTTGGTACTTGTTGCGGAAGCGGCCCTCGGGCCGCTTCCGTACTTTTGTGGGGTGATCCCCTTGATGAATGAATGGCGCAGCTGGCCCGTAGCCCGCTGGTCCGAAGTGGCCGAAGCGGCCAAGCAGCACGTCCTTTTGAGTACCCGCGACAAAGCGGGGCACATCGCATCAAGCATCGGGGTCGCCGAGTTGACCGTGGCACTTCACGGCGTGCTGGACACTCCGAACGATGTGCTGATCTGGGACGTGGGCCATCAGGCCTACATCCACAAGGTGCTCACCGGCCGTGCTGGCACGTTTGCCGCCAACCGCACTCAAGGCGGGCCCAGCGGCTTCCCCCGGCGTAGCGAGTCTCCCTTTGATGCCTGGGGCGTGGGCCACTCGAGCACCGCGCTATCGGCGGCCGTAGGCTTTGCCCGCGCCGATCGGGCCCTTGGAGTCCAGCGCCACCGCGTAGCGGTGGTCGGCGACGGAGCCATGACGGGCGGTATGGTCTACGAAGCCCTGAACGACGGTGGCGGGTGGGGCGCCGACGTTTTGCTGGTCATCAACGACAACGGAATGGCCATCGAAGAAAACGTCGGCGCCCTGCACCGCGGCGGGCCGGATGCCTACCGCGGCCT
>Ga0222714_10002922_pt1 | contig 17749 bp, 14 predicted proteins | sample C33_3DmetaG_FD_165048 | JGI IMG/M metagenome (GOLD analysis project Ga0222714, IMG submission 165048) | Estuarine water microbial communities from San Francisco Bay, California, United States - C33_3D | ecosystem: Environmental > Aquatic > Marine > Unclassified | place: USA: California...
TGATGGAACAAAGGAAAAACTAATACAACTAGAAAAAAAAGATAAAAGGATAAAATTATTTTTTAATTCAACCAACTTAGGTTTAACAAAATCATTAAATATTCTGTTAAATCATTCTACGACAGAATTTATAGCAAGACAAGATTCTGATGACCTATCTTTAACAGACCGTCTTGAAAAGCAGATCAAGTTTGTTAAAAAATTTAATCTTGATGGTTGCTCAACTTTATCCTATATTAAGAATTCGAATCAAATTATAAATAAAAAGTCGTCATTTTTTAAACCGGAATATTTTTTAAAATATAAAAATCCATTTATACACGGTACATATTTTTTAAAAAAAAATATTTATGACAAATTGAACAATTATGATGAGAGGTTCTATTACGCTCAAGATTACAAATTTATAACCGAATTGTTTAAAAGAAATATTAATTTTAAAATTTTAAAAGAACCTCTCTATGTTTTAAATTTAACAAATAATATCTCAACTAAATATTACGAAGAACAGAAGCAATTTGCTGATTTGGTAAAAGAAAACTTTAACAAATGATTAATTTTAAAAGCTCAACTCAAAAAATTATAAGAAGTTTAAATTTGTTATTTTTTAAAAAAGAATTACCTAGTAAAATTTCCCTTTACTTTCACGAAACCTCTCAAGTAGAAATAGATAATATTGAAAATTTAATCTTGTTTTTTAAATTTAATGGATATAAATTTGTGAAGATTTCTGAATATGCAAAAAAAATATATTCTACTGATAAACATATTGCTTTAACTTTTGATGACGCTTTTGAATCTTGGAATGATGTTTTACCACTTCTTCAACATCATAATATTAAAGCAACTTTTTTTATAAACTCAATATCACTCACTACAGAAGTTAAAACAAATTATTTAAAAAATATTAATCATACTGAATCTACAAAAATCTTATCAAAAAAAGTTTTTAAAAAAATAATTAAAGATGGACATGAAATTGGTGGACATACTCATTCACATCCAAAATTAAATAAGATTAACTATCAAGAATTTAAACAACAAATTTCTAAAAATGTAGATATTTTGAAAAATGAAGGAGTGGATTTAAAAAGTTTTGCAATACCATTTGGTATGAGAAGATTCATAACTTCAAAACAATTAGAGTATTTAGATTTAAAATTTGAATCTATTTGTTTTGGTGAACCAGGGTTGTTATTTAGTAATAAAAATAGTTATATTAATCGTACCCCTTGGGTTGTTGGTGAATCTTTTGATTTTAATTTAAAAAACATTTCAACAGATACTCGTTTTTTTAACTTTATTACTAGGCGAAGTGGATTAGGTTAAGTACTTTAAAACTCCAATTTCTAAATTGTTATAAAAAATATTTTTGTTATAAAATGTAAATAATTCGTATTCATATTTGTCAGTATTATTTTTGTAATATTTATAGAAACTAGAATTTTCTAAAATATTATCTGAAATAATAAATTTTGGAAAATAATTATTTTTTTCAAGAAAATTAAATATAAAATCTTCACTATTTTTTTCATGGGTTGTACAAATCAAAATTGAATCATTAATAATTGATGAAATCATCTCTTTATTTTTAATAAAATAATTTTCAACTTTATCAAAATGTATTTCAGATGGAAGAATTAAGTTAACATTTTTTAAAAAACCTCCTTTTCTAGGATTAAAATCTAAACCGATATATTTTTTGTCATGTTGTAAAAATTTTCTAAATTCAGAGTGAAATTTATTTAAAAGAAATAACAACCTTCCTTGATTAAAACCTAGTTCAATTACGTGTTTGACTTCAGTTAAATAGAAAAGTGAAAATGGTATAACTCTATAATCAAATTTATTTACAAAATCTATGTCAGAAGTTTTGTGTAGAAAAGATGAAAATTTAGGCTTATCTACATTTACTGATTTTAGAAATTTAAATAATTTTTTAACTTCATTTAGCTCTACATCAATTAGTTTTGATATCCTATAAGCAATTGAAGAACTTAATTCATTTGATAAGTGAAAGCTAAAAGAAGTATGTTCTTTAGATTTAAAAAACCAATTGATTCCAAAATAAATGAAGATTGTAATTTTTTTAAGTAAATAAATAAATCTTTTTAAATGTAATAAAATAAAAAAATAATAATTAATAAATTTTTTAGACTCACTCACATAAAATATTTTAATTAAATCTTAAATTTTATTTCTAAATTGTAATTTTTCATCTGATAAAAAACGTGTAAAAAGGTAAAAAATTAGAACCGGTAAAAATAATTTAAAGAAACTTATTTCTTCTAACTTAATTAACAGATTTTGAAAGTCTGAATTATATATAGGTAGATTTAATTTTTCTAAACTTAAAAAAACTTTTTCATAATCAAATACACTAAAAAAGATTTTGAAAAATATTGATCCTAAAAAACTTGTAGAAAAAATAATAAGATAACTGTTTAAACTAAACATTGCTTCAATAACTCCAGGTAAATAATTCGGCTGACTGTATCTTACAATATTATTAAACGAATTAATAATATAGTCAGTTGAAAGCTGTGTGTTGTAATTGGTTTCAAAAAAAAGCAGAAGAACTATTGAAATAATTGACATTAAAGTAATGAAATAGATTATTTTTGAATTTTTAATATATTTTAAAACTATGATTGTCGACAATGGTATTAAAGAGAAAAGATATCTAAACCCATATGAAGAAGCAGTAGATTGCCATATGTGTATAATTCCAAAATTAAAAAGATAACAAATTAAAATAACAAATGTAACAAAATCTTTATTTTTTATCAAAAAGTAAATTGAGGTTATAAAACCAAAAAATACTATAGGTGTGAACCACAATATTCCAAATTCATATGAAAATAATAGAATTTTAATTGTATTTAGAAAACTTATTAAAAACTCATTCAATGAATTATTAACAACATATTTTTCTATATAATTTTCGTTATTTCCATAAATTTCAGCAGGATTAAGTATCATTTTTCCATAAAGCTCATTTGAAATTAAGTAGTAAATTATAAGTGAAATAAAAGATGATAAGATAAAACTAAATTTTTTGGAGATATTGTAGTAAGTATCGTTGAAATATAACTTCTTAACAATGATGGGTATTAAAAATATATAGAAATTAGACATTCTTGTTAAAAAAGATATCAACAAAAATAGAGGTATAAGTATTTCAAAAAATGTTTTATTTTTTTTTGAATCACTATAGCAAAGTCCTGATAGATAAATGATTATAATTATTGAAAAAACTTCATAAACATGGGTCATGCTGTACCTCTCAAACGCGAAATAGGGAAGACCTGTTCCAAAGTAGAATATAAATAATTTATTTTTTTTTGGTTTAGTTTCAGTTAATTCGAAAAACTTATATAAAAAAATAAATCCTATCAAAAAATATATTACAGATGATAATGAGTAGAAATACAATTTAAAATTTAAAATTTGTGATTTTTGATCAATATTAAAAATTAAATCTAGCAAGTTTCCAATATATAAAAAAGGTGCAGAAAATATTCCACTTCCAACAAACCCTATAGGAGTTTGTTTCCCGAATTTTTTATAGCTTACTTGTCCATCAAATTGGTTCGAGTAATCAAAATCAAAATCTAGAGCGATTGTTGATGCATGCATAAAATAATCAAAATCATCACTACAACAATTAATTGTATAATCGTATCTGTAATCAATTTTTAAAAAAGTTAACAATACTGTAATAATTAAGATTTTTAATAAAAATTTCTTTTTCAACATATTAAGTCCTACTATAAATATTTCTTAATTTATAAATCTTTATGCTATATTTATGTAATTATATAGTATAACTCTAAACTTTATGGCACTATTAATGTGATGAGTATCGTTTTTATCTTAATTTCATTAACATTTTTGCAATTAACTTTATATTTATTTGGATCAAATTTTGTAAGGGTTTTTTTAAAAAATAAAAACAAAAAAATTTTAAACTTAGAAAACAATAGTATTTTAGTATTTATAGGCTTTTTTTATTTAAGTAATATTTTATTTTTAATAAATTTTTTCTTACCAATAAAAAATTATATTTATATTCCTGTTATTTTTTTAGTAATTTTTATAGAAAGAAAAAAAATATTAAATTTTTTATTTAAAAATTATGTATCAATTATTTGTTCTTTTATACTTTTAACTTCAGCTTATACAAATAATCCAAGTTTTGATTCTTACAGATATCATTTTTTCAGTCAGCAGTTAATCAAGTATGACAAAATTCAATTTGGTATTTCAAATTTTGATTTTTCTTATGGAATAATTTCAATTTTTGAATATATTTCATCAATTTTATGGGTAGGAAATAATTATTTTTTTATACAATTAATAAATTTAATTTTCATTTCATCTTTTTTAAATTTTTTGTATGACTGTTTTAATACAAATAATTTATTACTAAAAAACATCTCAATATTTATCTTATTAATTGGAGTTTTAGATAATTTTGGATTTGGAGGCGGAAGAAACGGCTTTCTTTTTATTCAAGAAGTTGGTAAATTTGATTCATCGTATGCTGTAATATTTATACTTACAACTTTGTATTTTATTTTTTTGTTAAAAAGTAAAAATAAAAATTTAGGCGAGTATATAGAATTCGATATATTTTTAATACTTCTTACTCTATTATTGCAAATAAGATCATTTAGCTACACCTATCTATTTTTTGTACTTATTTACTTTTTTTATGTTAAAAAAATAGATTATTTTTTAAAAAGAAAGTATTTTATTTTAGTCAACTTTACGTGGATAATAAAAACTTTGATTACTACTAGCTGCATAGTTTATCCAGTTGAAATTACTTGTCTTAATAATTTCAGTTGGAGTTTTTACAATCAAGCAAAATATTTTTCAAAAATTGCAACTACAAATAATAGAGATGCTTCAGCTTATATGATAGATTTATTTGATTTTAGTTGGGTATTAAACAAATGGTGGATGGAAAATCAAAGTTATATCTACAATATTATTTTTACAATATTGATAATCATTGGTATTAAATTTTTATTCAAAAAAAAAGAAAAGGAAAAATCAACCTTAATTTTTGTTAATCTAATTTTGTTATTTAACATTTTTTCTTGGTTTTTACTATACCCTAATTACAGATTCTTATCAGGAGTTGTAGTTTGTTGTTACATTTCACTTTTCATAACTTATTTACATCCGTATATATCTTTAAATAAAATTGTTAATAATCAGAAAAAATTTTTACTTCTTCTTTTTGTCTGCGCAATCCTCATACCTAGAATCTCAACATATATTTTTATTTCTAATAATCTTGAATTAAATTTTTACAATAGATATGAAATCCAGAAAACTCAATTTTCAAAAAAATTAAACTCCTATGGACTAGAATCAAACGATGGATATTGCTATCAAAATGTTTTCTGTTCTAATTCTAACCAATTTGTTAATGTAGAAAATAAATTTGGTTATGTAGTCTATATTCCCATTAATGATGACTTGTATAGATGAATTTTAAATTTTTTTATAACACAAATAAGAAGTATGTTGTAGATAGTTCACCATATTTGATATCAATGATTTTATTTTTCAACGCAATGCTAAACTTAATCCAAAAAAATAAAAATTATTTTAATAGTAGTTATTTAACAGAATATGTAAATGCAGAAACAATCTTAATAACACCACTGGTTTTCTTGTTTTTATATTTTAATGGTCAAGTTTTAAAAACTATATTTAAGCTTAAAATAATTTCTTTAGGTATAGTAATTTTTATTACATCATTTTTTGTCATAGACCTATTTTTTATGGCAATCGGTCAATTTTTTCAATTTAAATTTTCTGTATTATTCACATTTTTTATTTATATTTTAATTTATATTTTAAATAGAAAAATTTCTCAATCCCTATTAATAATTTCGTTACTAATTCTCATAAATATTTTATTCGATACATATTTTTCTGAAGCAATTATTAACAACCCAAATTTTCTTGATGATGAAAAATACTTTTGGTATCCAAGCACAAAAAATATCTATGAGAATAATTTACTTTATGCTTATAAAAACAATTTAGTCAGCGGCTACGGACTTCTAATACCACATATTTACTCCACTTTTTCATACTTATTTACATTTAATAATGTTTTTGCCTTTTCTTCTAGCTTTTCATTAAGTTGTGTATTATTGGTACTATTTTTTATTACAGAATTAAAAGTTATTGAACTAAGTGTAAAGATTAATTTCATTTTTTATTTCATATTGTTTATAACAACTTCACATTGGTTTTTATATTTGTATTTTGTTCAGATAGGGGGAGAACCTTTTTCAGCCTATCTTTTTGGGGTGCTATTTTATTTACTATATAAGGGAGACAATTTAAAAATAGTTATATTTTTAACCGGGTTACTGTATTTTACAAAATATTTAATTAGTATTTATGCTTTTTTACCTTTATTGATTATGTATAAAGGTAAATTAAGAGAATCTATTCTTTGCATTACACCTTTTGTTGTCTACCTTATTAATCATTTTTTATTTTTCAAATCTCAAGTTCTAGATACATATATTGTTTGCATTTTAAAAAAACTTTTTCAAAACATTACTTGTGTAGTAGAAAATAACAGTCTCCCGCTCAGAGTTGAACTTAGACTAAGTAATTCAATTGAATTAACTAATATTGAACAGCTAAATAGAATTTATAAAAATTTAATTCTTGACAAGCCACTTGTTTTAATTTTTATTTTCTTTCTATTTTTAATAATTTTTAATTTAGAAAAAGTTAAAAATAATTATTTCTTAAAATTCTCAATAATTATAACTATCTTAAATACGGCTATAGTGTTAATAGTTTATATGTATATTGATCCATCTAATACAAATGGTAGTGAGTATAGGTACCTTACGAACATCTACTTAATTTGGTTTCTTGCAATAATTGAGCTGTCAAATAATCGATTTAAGTTTAAAGACATTAAATTTTTTAAAAAATCCAAATTCTAAATATAACGCTCCTAAAAAAATTAAAATTGAAATAATTCTATAAATATTCATATCAAAAAAATTTGGACCATCATAAACACCTAAATATTCAAAATTGATTAAAGACACAATCATGGAAATGATGAATAAATAGTCAAATTTTAAATTTGAAGATACAGTCAATGCAAATAAAATAAAGATGAAATAGCCAATGCTATAGTTTACAAATCTAAATGGTGGATACCAGCCGATTAATGACCAAAACAAATATGAAATTAAAGTTAATAACAATAAGTTTTGAATATGTAAAATATTTTTTTTAAATTTAATTAAAAAAAATAAAATTAAAGTAAACACTATCTGTAGCCAGTAGTATTTTATCAAATCTATTGTGATGTTTAAGTTGCACTTGTAAAATGAAATAAATTCTTGGCAAAATTCATTGTGATTAAAGGTATTCCTTTTATTAAGTTTGTCAATTATCCAGTAAAATTGTTTATAAGCTGCGACATTGTAGTCGTAAGAAGTTTTACCAAATATATCAATTAATTTTTCGTATATATATGTGGGGATATAAATTAAAAGTGAAAAAACAACTTTATTAAAATTTTTAGATTTATTAATTTCAAAAATTAAAAAAATCATTCCATAAACCATAAACATTCTATGAGCTAAGCTAAAGATTCCAAAACCAATCAGGGTAGTTATCAAATTTTTAGAATTACTAATTGTTTTTTTTGACATTAAGTTCAATGTCCATAAGGCACCTAGCAAAGTTAGTGAGCCATGAGATGGAAAAAATATATTCCACCTAATGTTTGGAATTAAATAGAATACGATAATCAATAAATAGTTTGATAAATTTTTATTTTTAAATAACTTAGTTATTTGCAATGAAATTAAATAAAGTATTAAAATTTGCACAACTAAGATCGTAATTCGAAAATTTTCTAAGCTTTCAAAATAATTAAAAGTAAAAAAACTTAAAGCACTACTAATTAAGAATTGCAAAAAGACAAAAAGTGGTCTTTTTTGGTAGGGGTTTTTGTCAGAAAAAAAATATTCAATACTACTAGAAGCATTAAAATAATATTGAAAATCACAATGAATTGGAATCTTTATTTTAAAATTTAAGAAATTTCCGTTAATTATATTTAAACATCTTTTTGTAGTTAAATCAGGAAGTAGTACATAAAACTCTAAAACATATAGACATAAGACAAAAATGATAGTAAAAAATAATAATTTTAAATGCTTTTTATATATTTTCATTTAGTTATTTTAATTATAAAAATACAATTAATATTTTTTTTGGCTTTTATTATAAATTATCCCTACAGATTTTAAGTGTGTATCCTATTAGGGAATATACCAAAAAATAAAAAAAATTAAGATATGTTGAATATAAAGCAAAAATTGAATCGGAAAAGTTTAAAAAAATTTTTTAAAAATTTTTATTATACAGTTGTTGATTTTAAAATGATTTTTTTTCACATTTTCAAAAAAACGATTAATGATAAAGATTTTATCATTCTTACGGGAGCTAACTCAGATTATTTTGATAAATTAGTTAATTTATTAAATTCAATAAATTTATATGAAAAAAATATAATAACAAAAATTTATAATCTTGGTCTATCGCAAAATCAAATCAATTTTTTAGAAAATAACTTCCCAGAAAATTTTGTTATAGTTGAATTTGAATTTCATAATTATCCTGAATTTGTTAGTAAAGTTGATAGTTCAAACAAGCTTGGATCGTATGCATGGAAACCAATCATAATATTTAATGAATATAAGAATTCTAAAAATTTAATTTGGCTTGATGCCGGCTGTGTTGTTACTAAAAACTTAAAATTACTTAAAAAATTAATTTTAAAATATGGTTATTTTTCCCCATTAAGTTCAGATAAAGTTAAAAATTGGACGCACCCTAATACTATTCAAAAATTAAAATTTCCAAATAAATATTTAAATAGAAGAAATTTTCAAGCGGGTACTTTGGGTTTTTCTGTTGACAATAAAGAGGTTAATAATCTAATTAATTTATGGTATAAGCACTCCTTAGATAAAAATGTAATTGCTCCAGATGGAAGTAGTAGATTCAATCATCGACAAGATCAGGCAGTACTAACACTTTTAATATACTTGTGTAAGCTAGAAAATTCGACTTTAAGAACTTTGAAAATGTTTGGTATAAAAATTCATGAAAAAAATGTTAAATTAAATAACATATTATAAATTAAATATGAAAATTGATAAAGTTATCCTTAGCTCTAATGAAAATAAAGAATATTTAGATTTTTGGCCACTAGTAGCTGAAGCATGGAAAAATTTAGGAATTGAACCGGTTTTAATTTATACAGGTAGTAAAAGTTTAGAAATTAAAGGTAATGTAATTAAAATAAAAATCCCTCTTGTTAAATCATCATTTGTTGCACAAAATATTAGATTACTTATTCCATTCATGTTTCCAGATGATGTCTGCATAATATCCGATATAGACAACATGCCTCTATCAGAAAAGTATTTTCAAAATTCAATCTCACAAATTGAAGATAATAGTTTTGTGATTTATAGACCAAATGCTGCTTCTGAAAATATGATATCAATCATGTGGAATGCAGCGAAAGGTAAAATTTGGTCACAAATATTCGGAGTAAAAAGTTTATTGGGTTTAAAATTTAAAATTTTTATTTGGTATTTTTATTATTATAAATTTTATAGATACAGTTGGTATACAGATCAAATTTTATTAAGAAAATATGTTAATAAATTTAAATTAAAACATCCCAATACAATAATTGAATTAAATGATGTTGAAACAAAATTTAAAAGATTAGATAGAGCAACATTAGACGAAGATTTAAATAACTTTAAAGCTAACAGTATTATTTTTAGTGATTTTCACATGCCTAGACCTTTTGATAAATATAAGAAAATTATTGAAGAAGTATATGATAAGGTATTTCGAGCTGTTTAATAAAATTAGTTAGTTTTATAATTTTTGTGCGACTATTTTTTTGTCTATATTTCTGAAAAACCATTGTTGCTAAAAAATATTTAAATTAATTTTTGGTTAAAAAAATTTATAATTTTTTTGGCAATAAATTCTTGATCATTTTTTGTAATGTGTGGACCAATAGGAATATAAAAACCATTTTTTCCCAAAAATTCAGATATTGGCAGAGATAAATTTTCATATTCTCCCCCAAGAGCATTTTGTAAATGCAATGGCCAAAAAAACTCTCTAGTTTCAATCTTATTATTAAATAAGTATTTCATAAGTTCTTCTCTACTAGACTTATTTTCTATTGTTAATCCATAAACCCAGTAATTGTTTTGACTACCTCTAAAGTGCAACTCAGGAATTTTAAATAGATTGGAATAATCACCAAAAAATTTATTGTAAATTTCTGCTTGTTTTTGCTTTTGTTTAATAATGTTATTCAAGTTCTTTGTTTGAGAAGTACCTAATGCTGCTTGTAATCCACTTAATCTATAATTCCAATAAAAATTGTCATGATTAAATCTGCTTCCATTATTATTAAAATCTAAATTTATCATTTGTTTTATTTCCTCATATTTGTTTTTAGAATCAGTTAAAACAGCCCCTCCCTCACCTGTTGTTATGTGCTTGTTAACATAAAAACTAAAAGTAGAAACGTCTCCAAATGAACCACAAGGTTTATCTTGATAAGTTTGTCCGTGGGCTTCTGCAGCATCTTCAATTAGGTATAAATTGTTATTTTTACAAAATTCTTCAATTTCTAGTGCTTCTGCAGGTAGGCCATATGTATGTACCATTAATACAGCCCTTGTTTTTTTAGTAAGAGATTTCTGTATATTTTCTAAGGTAATATTCCATGTATTTTTATCAACATCAACAAAAACTGGTACCAAATTGTTTCTTAAAATTGCAGAAAGACATGAAATTATCGTAAAAGATGGAACTATTACCTCATCATCTTTTTTTAAATTCAATGACTTTATTGCAATTTCTAGAGCTACAGTCCCATTTGTTAATGCTATAGCAAATTTTCTATTAAATTTTTCGCTTAATTTTTTTTCAAAATTCTTTACCGAATTACTATTTCCAGAAATTTCAGATTTATACAAAGCCAAAAGGACTGAAATTTTATCATTTATCGTTAAGCGTGGTTCAAACACTCTAATCATATAATTAGAAATGCTCTTTATCTTCTAGTTCAGAATAAGGACCTTGTTTAATTTCAATAAATTTAGAATCTTCTTGAATTTCAATAAAATGACCCCCAGTAAATAAAACTATAACCTCTTTTTCATTAACTAAAACTTCTTGCAAAAAAGTTTGATTTTTATCATATAATTCCACTCGCAGCAATCCTTTTGTAACAAATAAAGCTTCAGATGTATGTTCTATATTTCTAAAAGTAGGGTTGTGATAATGTCTTTCAATAATATCTCCCTTAGGAAGATTAAATGTACCAACTTGAAATGGCTTGTTTTTATCAGTTAAAAAATTTTTATTGTTTGGAATATTATTTTTAATATAAATAGCAATTAAATTTTTGTCATCGTCAAAGATATTCATCTATTTTCCTTAATTAGAAATTTCCACTATATACTACCAATTTAAATTGATTCTAAAATTAATTTTTTTGATTTATACGCAGCTAGAAAGTAAGGTTTTGATAGTGAAACTAACCTAAACATGTTTGTACTAGTTTTTGAATATCCAAACAATCTAGGTTTACAGAAGTAACCTATCTCTAAAGTATTTATTTTTTGTATATACAAACCAGCTACAACTTTTATAAAATATTCTCCATATATACAGTCGGAAAACATTGATTTATTGAAATATTTTTTGTTACCTATAATAAATCCGCTTGTTAGATCTTTGACATTTACCTTTAAGTATCGACTTAAAATTTTATTAAAGCACAGTGAAAGAAATGTTGCAATTATAGAATCTTCTGAGCTCGATAAATTGGTAATAATATTATTTAATGAAGATTCTTTAGAATATTCTGTCTTACCTTTGTAACCACCTCCACGAACAAATCTTGAACCTATGAATACTGTTGTAATTGAATTTATATGCGCATTTATTAGTTTCGTCATAGATTCACTATCCATTGATCCATCAGAATCTAACCACATAATATTATTTTTATCTGCATTTAGCAATCCTTCATAAATTGATAATGGTAATGATCTGTTCTTTTCTCTACAAATTAATTTGACATTACTATAAGATTCTATAAATTGATTTACAACAGCTCGTGTATTATCTGTTGAGTTATCGTCAACTACTAAAATCTCAAAATTAACATACCCAATATTTTGAAATTCTAAATTTATTTTTGGTATTAAATACGATATATTTTTTTCTTCGTTAAATGTTGGAAGTATTATCGAAAGGTCAATATCTTGTTTCATTTTTTTGAAATTTCTAAAACTAAAAGGAAGCCAAAGTAGTTTCTGAAAATTTTCTCAATAAAATTTTCTATTTTTATTCCGATATTTTTATTTAATATAGTAAATAAAATACCAAAATTTAATATTCTTTTTACTTTATAATTGCATTTGTCTAATTCATCAAAGCTTTTTAATAAGTTTAAAAGTTTGGTTTTTGAGAAATTTGATTCTTTTACTTCTTTGTAAGAAACTTCATTGAAGATATTTGAAATCTTTTCAATCAAGTACATCAATCCGCCATAATTTGGAGTTGTAAAAATAATTTTTCCCGAGTCATTTAAATTGTCTAATAAGAAATTTATTTCTTTATTTATTTCTTTATAATTTAAGAACTCTATTAAGCCCATAACAGTTATAACATCGTACGGCCCTTTTTTTTTGACATCTTCTTTTGATATTGAAAAATTTTTAAATTTACTGGAATATTTTCGATTCGCGAAATCAACTTGCTTCTTCGAAATATCATAACCTAAAGATCTGGAATTTAAATACTTTCCTATAAATGTTCCTGGTCCGCATGCATAGTCTAGGTGGTTATTGTTTTTTAAAATATATTTTTTAATTTTTACAAATGTCAAGTGATGCCAACTAGATTGAAGACCTGCTTTTTTGTTAATACCTTTAGTAAATATCTCATCATAAAAACCCTCCGGTAATGTGTCATTCCAAAACTCGTATTTGTTATCCATTGAATATATAATACCTAAATGATAAAGAAAATTACTTCTTCAAAAGCATTCCTGTATCTATTTTTACTTATTTCATTATTTGGTCCATATTTAATAACTAAATTATTTAACCATGAAAAATTAGTATATATAATTACAACAATATTTTTTGTATTTCTAGCTATATTCATATATATTTCAGAAAAAGAAACTTCTAATTTTATTTTCAACCCTTTATTAAAATTTGCGGAAGTAATTAATTTGAAAATTTATTACTTAGCGTTGCTTTTATTTACATTTATTACACAAAACGTTCTACTTAATTATGAGACAATTACATGGGATGTCTCCTCATATTTAGTAGCTTCTTTACCAATTAAAGAAGGATATTTACCATACGAAGTTCAATGGGAGTCAAAAGGACCTTTGTTAATATATATATATTATTTTCTAGTTAAGTTAAGTTCTGGATCATATATAATTTTTAGACTAATCAATGATGTTATCCTTTTTTTGATAAGTATATTTTTGTTTAAATCAATTTATATAATTTCAAGACAAAAAAGTATATCTATAACTGGATCAATATTGTTTTTATCAGTATTTAGCGATCCAGAATATGTAAGTGAATACTCTGAGCTTTATGTTTTGTTATTTATTTCAATTGCATTCTATATTTATTTATCAAAAGAGAAGAACAGGTTAAATTATTTTATTATTGGCTGCATAATATCTTTTGCTTCTTTAGTGAATCAAGTTGCCGCAATCTTTTGTTTGCCATACATTATTAATATGATTAATGAAAAAAAAGGAAAAAAAACAAAATTTTATTTTTTGCTATTTGGATTAGTGATACCTCAAATTATGTTTCAGTTACTTTATTTTTTTAATGGTTTATATGATATTTATTTGTTTAATTATATATTATTACCCCTTGGTTACTCAGGGAGTATCGAAGTCGATAAGCTATATGAGTTAAGAGTCTGGCTAAGAGAGTTTTTTCATTACAATAAATATCTATATTTCTCAATTGTTTCTTTATGTTTTATTGAAGTTTTGCGAGTTGTGAAAAACTTTTCGTTTAAATCATTTAGTAATATTATATATTTTCAAATTTTTATCGCAATTTCAGTATATTTTTTAGGTGGAACTGGATATTCTCATCATTTATGGTATTTTATATTTTTCCTTATTTTCTTAATAGCTTTTATTAAAAATAAAAAAGTTTTAGTTTTATTTTTAATGGTTGTAGTTTTGGCATCAGGCTCAATTTTTTATAAATCTTATGAGAAATCAACATATAATATCTTGAATTATCAACAGGTTGAAAGCAATTATCCTGTTTATAAACTTGCTGAAGAGTTAAAAAATTATACAAACTCTAATTCTTCTGTTTTTGCACTCGAATATGTTTTAGTTTTGTTCTATTTAGATAAATTTAATTATTCTTATATTGTTCATCCAACAAATCACTTTGAAGAATATATAACAATCCCATTAATATCAATGGGAAGAATTCAAGAAGACAATGTAGATAAACTTCTGTTTACCCAACCAGATGTCATCTTATGTAATTCAGTAAGAATTCATGCAGGAGTACCAACTATTAATAATGACTTTGATTGTAATTTTGAATCATATAAAGATAGTTACTTTCAATTGGAAACAGAGATTTATAGAAATGATAGAACAATTGAGTATTTTTATGATCCTTACAAACCTATGAAAGTTTTTGTAAAAAATAAGTAATCAGTTAATTAATTAACCTTTGTGGGCGCTAGAGGATTTGAACCTCTGACATCTTCCTTGTAAGGGAAGCGCTCTGCCGGACTGAGCTAAGCGCCCTTTTTTTATAGAATTTAATGTTAGTTTAATTTATTATTAATTATGCAAAATTTATGTGTAATAATTCCTTTTTATAATGAAAAAATATTTCTAGAAGAATCAATAAATAGAGTTCTTGCAGATGACATATATGAACAAATTATTTTATCAGATGATTGTTCTAATGATGGATCTGAAATAATAGCTAAAAATTATTCAGATAATTATGACAAAATTTCCTATATAAAATCAAATGTAAACTTGGGAAAAGGTCATGCTTTGAGCCAAGCTAAAACTCTTATAAATACTAGCCATGTAGTTGTACACGATGCAGACTTAGAGTACTTTCCAAGTGATATAGTTGAAATGTTTAATTGTTCAAAAAAATATCCAGAGTATCTAATTCTTGGATCAAGGTTCATTGGCTCCAAAGAGAGAAAAAATGTTTACCTCAGAACTTTTTTAGCTAATAAATTAATGTCATCTTTTTTTTCTTTAGTAAATTTTTATAAGGTTACAGATATTGCAACTTGTTATAAGCTTATGCCTGCCTCTTTTTTTAAAAAAATTGATTTAGTTGAAAAAGGTTTTTCTATTGAGATTGAATTACTTTCGAAATACCTCAAAACTAATAGAATCATTAAAGAAGTTCCAATCAAGTATGAAGGAAGATCTTATTCTGAAGGTAAAAAAATCAAAACTGCTGATGGCTTTCAGTACTTATTTAATACTTTAAAATATAAGTTCTTTTAACTACACCCTAAAGAATTTCCACAATTCAAGCACTTGTAACATGAACCATTACGAACAGTTATATGACCACAATCATCACAAGCTGGTGCGTCACCCATCATATCACTAAGAACTTCTTGAACACTGTCAACAGAATTTGTTACCTTCTGTGATGCTTTAACAGGCTCGAGTTTATTAGTCGGAGTTTTTTTATTTATAATTTTAGGTTTGTCGTCTATTTCAACTACCGAGCAGCTACAATTAATTGAATTGCATCCACAATTGAAAGTATTTACAACTTCTTTTGGTGGTACTTGAACAATATCTGTTCTTCCTAAATATTCAAGACCTAGTGCTCTAAATACATAGTCAATTATTGAATTGCTCATCTTTATATTTTCATGCCCTTCAACCATTCCTCTTGGTTCAAAAGTTTGGAAGGTAAAGGTATCTACAAATTCTTCAAGGGGTACGCCATATTGAAGACCTTTAGAAACAGCAATCGCAAAACAACCTAGAACTCCTTTCAAAGTTGCTCCTTCTTTAGCAATATCTATAAATACTTCTCCTAATGTACCATCTGGGTATTCGCCGGTTCTCAAATAAACTTTGTGACCTGCGACTCTCGCTTCTTGAGTCCATCCTTGTCTTCTTTCTGGAAGTAAAAATCTTGGTCTATTAACTCCAGAATATGCTCTAGTTGGGCTAGTTCCAGGAGCAAAATTACCTTGAATTAACATAGCTTCTTCTTCTAATATTTTACTGACCTCTGGATTGGTTTCCTCAGAATCACCTTCATCTGATTTTGAAGACAATGGTTGAGATGCTTTTGAGCCATCTCTATAAATTGCAATTGCTTTTACACCTATTTTTGCTGATTCAAAATAACAGTCTTCGATATCTTTAACGGTTGCTTCATTTGGCATATTAACTGTTTTAGAAATAGCACCTGAAATAAATGGTTGTGCAGCAGCCATCATTCTTACATGACCCATATAATGAATAAATCTTTCGCCATCTTTTCCACACTTATTTGCACAATCAAAGACTTCTAGATGTTCTTTTTTCAAATGTGGAGCTCCTTCAATTTTTTGTGTTCCACAAATTGCAAGGTTTGCTTGAGCAATTTCATTTCTTGAATAGCCAAGTCGTTGTAATAAATTGAAATCAAATGAAGTATATTCTTCCTCATCTATTCCAAGATTTTTAAGAGCTTCCTCGCCGAGTACAAACACATTGAAAGCATGTTGTACTTCAAATGCTCCTGGTAGAGCTGATTCAATATTTGCAATATTATCTTCTGTCAAACCTTTTTCCATTAAAGATTGTTTATTGATATAAGGAGAGTTTTCCAAAGACATTGATCCTATAACATATTCAATAATTTCTTTTACTTGATTCGGTTTATATCCAAGTGCTTTAAGTGCAGGACCAATTGATTGGTTTGCGATTTTCATATAACCACCACCTGCTAGTTTTTTAAACTTCATTAATGCAAAGTCTGGTTCAACTCCAGTTGTATCACAATCCATTAAAAGTCCAATAGTACCTGTTGGTGCAAGTACAGTTGCTTGAGCATTTCTATAACCATTTTTTTCTCCAAGAGATACAGCTTCGTCCCAAGATAAATGTGCAGCTCCTAATAAATCACTTGGACAAATTTCTTGGTTGATTGCAATTAAATCATGTGAAAGACCTTCATAACTGCCTGAATCATAAGCAGCATTTCTATGGTTATTCATAACTCTTAACATATGATTTGCATTTTCTTTATATTTAGGAAATGGACCAACAATACCTGCCATTTCAGCAGATGCTTTGTATGCTTCACCAGTCAAAATTGCTGTTAATGCACCAGCTATCGTTCTCCCTAGATCTGAGTCATATGCAATCCCTTTTCTCATAAGTAGAGATCCTAAGTTTGCATAACCAAGACCGAGGGTTCTGTAGTCATATGAACCTTGGGCAATTTCTTTTGATGGAAATTGAGCCATTTCAACGGAAATTTCAAGCACTATTGTCCAAATTCTGAGAGCATGTTTATAAGATGCTATGTCAAAGACTTGAGTTTCGTCATTGTAAAACTTA
>Ga0222714_10002923_pt1 | contig 17748 bp, 20 predicted proteins | sample C33_3DmetaG_FD_165048 | JGI IMG/M metagenome (GOLD analysis project Ga0222714, IMG submission 165048) | Estuarine water microbial communities from San Francisco Bay, California, United States - C33_3D | ecosystem: Environmental > Aquatic > Marine > Unclassified | place: USA: California...
TATCAGAATTAGATTATAGAGATCAGGGTGGATTTGTTCCACCAATTGGTGTAAAAGAAAGAGCAGATGATATCCCAGCGATGTTATCTAATAATGAATTTGTATTTACCGCAGACGCAGTTAAAAATGCAGGCGGAGGAGATCCAAATGTGGGAGCACAAAAAATGTATGCTTTAATGAAACGACTTGAACATGGAGGATTAGCCTAATGGCTGAATTACAACAAACCCAAATACTACCAGCACCGTTTATACAAGCTGCTGCAGAAACTTATTTACCAGAATTAACAAGTGCAATTGGTGGAATTAAAAGTTTAGATCTTTCTAAATTATATGGACAACAATTTGTAGCTGGCCCCTCGACGCTACAAACACAAGCAGAAAATTTAGCTGGTGGTTTAGGGGGTTATCAACCTTATTTACAAGCAGCTCAAGCTGCCACAGGACCTACTGCATATCAACAGTATATGTCTCCTTATCAACAAGATGTTATTTCTACTACGTTATCTGATTATGATAGACAAGCTGCAATGCAAAGACAATCTCTTTCTGATGCAGCGATCCGATCAGGTGCTTTTGGTGGAGGTAGAGAAGGAGTAGCACTAGGAGAGTATCAAGCGGCGAGCGACAGGAATCGAGCGGCTATACAAGCAGGATTATTACAACAAGGATATGGACAAGCACAACAATTAGCTTCACAAAACTATCAACAACAAATGAATTTAGCACAAGCGGTTCCTGCATTATTAGGACAACAAATCGCTGGTCTATCTACATTAGGAGCACAACAACAAGCTCAACAACAAGCAGGATTAACAGCTCAACAACAACTTGCATATCAACAAGGATATCAACCGTTGCAAGCTGCACAGTCTTATTTAGCTGGAATCCAACCTTTAATTGCAGGATACCCTGGACAAACTCAACAAACACAAGTCCCTTCTCCAACAGCATTACAAACTGGATTAGGAACTGCTTCTACATTGGCTGGAATTTACAAAGCGTTAAATCCATCTCCAATTAACATATTAGGTAAATTATTTTAATACCATGTCTAAAATATTAAAAAGACCAATGTTTAGAAAAGGTGGATTCACTAATGAAGGTATTGTGTCTATGGCTGCACCTAGAAAAAATTATGCAAATGGTAAAAGTTTAGGAGATATTGATGTAGAGACTGGGGAAGTTTATGGTATGGGTCCAACTGGTTATCCAATCTTTCAAGAAAACATACAGTATACACCATCCAATCCAAGAGACGACAATCAAGTAGAAGATAGAATATTACGAGATGCTCAAAGATATGCAAACATTGCACAAAAAGTAGTTGGATCGGGTGCTTCTTATGATCCCGCTGCAAGATTTTTAATTGATTTTGGTCAAAGTTATGCAAGTGCAAGACCTATGGGAAGAGGTGTAACAGGAGCGTTAAGTACCGCAGCTGCTGCAGCTAAAGAACCTACAAAAGTATTATATGAAGGATTAGATAAAAGAGACGCAGCTAGAAAACAATTAGCACTGTTTGGTTTACAACAAGCATTTAAAGGAGATGAATCAAAAGCAACTGCAGCAATAACTAATTCTAAAATATGGGCAAAGGGAAATTATGAAAAATTTAAAGGAGACACTCCAGAACAAAAAATGGAAAATGCTTTTAATTATAAATTAGATGATATCTTGAAAAAAGAAAAAGCGGTTACATCTATGGAAGAAAAAATTAGATTGAAAGCTGACGAATTAAGAAAAAGCGAAAAGGTTAAAATGAACGAATATAAAGCAGCTGAAACTGCTGTAAAATATCCAGACAAATTTGTTTCATATATTTCTGTTACAAGTAGGGGTGTTAGTGATATTATTCCACAAGGAGATGGAAGTATAGCTGTTTTAAATAAAAACAAACCCGGTATTACAGATACATCATATGAACCTAATTTAAATTACATTGATCCATTATCAGGGTCAATATATCAATATCAAGGAAAAGGAACATTCAGGAGAGTGATTCCATAAGGAGAACTCATGGCTGAACAAGAAAGACTAATCCCACAAATTGAAGATGTAAATCTTGAAGAATTCTTAACGGATGCTGAGAAACAACAAGAACAATATAAAGCAGAACAAGAATTAAAACCTACTATTAAAATTCCAGAACGTAAAGGAGAACCTTCTCCTATAGCTGATTTTTTATTTGGACCTAGAGGAGTAGAATTATCAGGAGATAGTTTCCTAGCTGCTGGTAAAGCTGCACGAAGAATCGGGGAGCGAGTGGCGGGGATCAAGGAAGAAGATCTTACACCACTAGGAGATATTGATCCTTTTACTGGATTTGTTGCAGGAGTGGTGGATGGAACTATTAAAGTTCCATATGGTTTAGTTAATTTGACAGCTGAAATAGTAGCTAAATTAAAAGAAAAAAATGTTCCAATAGAAGAAGGAATGGTGGCTCAATTAGAAAAATATTTTAGCAACAGTGTATTTGGAAAAATACAACAAGGAGCTGAAGATGTGGTTAAAGATTCAGCTGTTGGTAAATTAACTTCTGCATTCACTCAATTACTTAGTTATGGAAGAGTAGGAGCTGCAGGTGCAGTTAAAGCAGCTGACACAGCTAAACAAATTTATAACACTTATTCTACTGCAGCTAAAGCAAATAAAGTAGTTAAAGGATCAAAGAATGCTGTAGATGCAGCCAAAAAAGCAGCTCAATTTAATAAAGTAACTGGCATTCCTAGATTTACAGCTGTTACATTAGGAGGATCTACAGGAGCTGCTTTGGTAGCTGATTTAGAAAATATAGGTACATGGGGAGATTGGTTGGGTGGTCCTACCGCATTAGATAGAGAACCAAGAGCTACGTCTGAAGAAGATGCAACTAGAAGATTATGGAATCGATTTAAATTTGGAGCAGAAGGAGCTATTATATCTGTTCCTATTGCTTATGGAACTAATTTAATTGCAAAAAGAATAGCCGAAGTAGGTAAAGAATTAAAATATTCAGATAGTCTGTATGATCAATGGATAGCAAAATGGATACAAGAACCATTCCTTCCTGAAGGAAGAAAAGATAGATTTTTATTTGAAGGAATGAAACGAGTAGAAGGAGAATTAGCAGGTGGCCAAGTTATTGCTAAAGATTTAATTGTAGATATTGATAAAACCTTATACAAAATTGCAAAAGAATCTGGAATTACAACCAGTAATCCTGCTTGGAAAAGATTAATAGGAAGATTAGATGAACTATTAACTTCTACGGATGATGTCATTGAAAAAAATGTAATTACTTTTAAAGGATTTGATCCAAAAAAATTAAGTCAATTTCAAGAATTTTTAAAAGAAATAGGATTATCTGCACAGAATGCAGATGATTTAGTTGGAGAAATGTTCAAAGTTAGAAATCAATTTAATGTGGTTAAAAATGTATTCTTGAAAGAAGCTAAAGGAAATTTAAGCGTAGCTAATAAAGAATTCATGGACATCATGAAACAACGAATGAATAGTATTTTTACTTCTGAATATAAAATATTTACCGATAAAAGTATTATGCCTTGGCTTAATTATAAACCAACAGAAGATGCTATTAAAGGAGTTAAAGAAGTACTTAGCCGGTATGCTAAACAAAATAAAACAAATTTAACAGAAGAATCTTTAGATGCAATTATTAAAGATATATTAAAAAATGTTAAGTTAAATCCTATAACAAAAACACCAGAATTTACTCTTTCTTCTATGAGTGTATTAGATGATTCTGCTACTCAATTAATTAATATAGCAGATAATTTAAAAGGAAATAAATTTAAACCAACCAATCTTATTCAATCGGAAAAAGACTTACGTGCTTTCCAAAGATTTTTTGGTCAGAAAAGAGATTTAAGAAATACTATTATTAATACCATGTCTGATTTATCACAGTTAGTGGCTAAAAACAGATTTTATAATAGTATATTAGAAAAATCCAAAGAACTAGCAAAGAATGGGCAACGAGCTATTGTATATCCTACTCGATTAGAGGCAGTAAATAATTTACCTAATCAAACTATTATTGGCGGGAAGGGTCTTAAATTAAAATCTCCTTTAGATCAAGCTGCTTACACTAGTCCATTAGATGGATATTTTACATCCGAAGGATTTGCAGATGCACTTAATTTTAGTGAAAAATTAATGACGGATGGATTAGCTAAGAGTGTAATATACCAACATTTATTTTTAATACCAAAAGGACTTACACAAATATCTAAAACCATTTTAGGACCTTTTACTCATACTAGAAACTTTATTACCTCTGCGCAATTTGCTTTAGCTAATGGTAATTTATTTAAGAACCCAGTAGAGATGGTTAGAAATTTTAAACAAGCTTTTAATACTATTCAACCACAATTACTGTACCGTAATACTCCAAAGGACCAAGCGTTGTATAGATTTTTGTTAGAAGAACAAGTGGTTAGTTCTTCTGCTACTGCAAGAGATATAGCAGGAGTGTTAGATGATATTGGAAGAGGTGGTGATGTCTACATGAGATTTTTTGGAAGATTTGGTAAAGCCATGAAACGATTGTATGAAAAAGCAGGAGATCTTTACGTTGCAGAAGACGACATATTTAAAATTTATAATTTTTTAGCTGAGTTTGATACTTATAAAAAAGCATATGGAAAAGCTCTTACATCTGGAAAAATTAAAGCTATGCCTAGTGATTTAACTATTATGAAAGAAGCAGCTGATATAGTTAAAAACACCGTACCTAATTACAACTATGTTGGACCTTTTGGACAAAATATTAGACGACTACCTATTGGTAACTTCGTATCCTTTCCTATTGAAGTAACTAGAACCTCAGCAGGTATATTAAGTCAAGCACAAAAAGAAATTAATAATCCAGTATTTAGAGACATAGGATATAAAAGATTAGCAGGATTTGGAACTGCGGTGGTAACTGCTCCTGCTATGATTGTAGGAATGTTAAAAGGAATGTATGGAGTCACTGATTCAATTATTTCTGCTGTTAGAGAATTAGCAGTTCCTAGTTATGCAGAAGATTCTACCATTGGAGTTATTAAAGATAAAGATGGTAATTTTAAATACATAGATATTTCTTCTTTCTTAGTTTATGACACAGTACAAAATCCTATTACTTCTATTATAGCAGGTATAGAACGAGAAAAAGAATTTGCTCCTAATCAACCTTTAACGGTAGGAATGGGGAAAGGATTAGCAAGTGGAGTTTCTAGATTTCTTCGTCCTTTTATAGAAGAATCCATTTATTTAAATGCGTTCAATAATATTTTAGTTAGAAAAGGAGTTACTGCAGATGGAAAAAGACTTTGGAATCCAGATGCTCCTGAGTCCGAAAAAATAAAAAAAGCTTTAGAGTATGCTATTTTTGAAGTTGCTCCTTTATCAGCAAAACAATTTCAACGATTATATTATGCAGCTACTAATCAACCTAATATTAGAGGAGAAAAATATGAAATCTCTGATGAGTCAGCTGGTTTTTATGGATTACGACCGGTAAAAATAGATCCTATTAAATCATTAAACTATAGGATTAATGATTTTAAAGAAGGACTACGAAATACCTCTTCTTTATTTACTGCAGATGTTCAAAAAGGAGGACCAATTGAACCTAATACTATTATTGAAAGATATATTGTGGGAAATGCACAACGTTATGAAAAATTTAACACGTTGCAAAGAAAACTAAAAGCAGCTCAAACATTGAAGGCAACAGAAGATAATATAGATGAACTATTTAAACGAAGAGGAGAAAATAAAAATCTTTCTGCACTTAGAGATAATCGATTTAGACCTATTAATATTACTAAACCAATGAGACAAGGTTTTGAAAGAATTGAACAACAACTACGATCTAATTTTGATGACGCTACGTTACCAGCTGGTTTGCCAGATTACGTAAAAGATATATTAGATAATTTAAAAGAAACTATGCAAAACATTCCATTAGGTGATAATTTTTATAAATATATTAAACCAGAAGACTGGTTAATTAAAAAACAAAGCTCGATCCCAGGAGCTGGCAGCGAGCGACAAGTGACTCAGGTACCACCTTTGCCACCTCAACCAATGCCAAATCAACAAGTAATTTCGCCACCAATGCCGCAGATGTCACAGTTAAATCAAGGCTTGACACCAGCGGAATCTTCATATTTAAGCGAAGATGAGAAACAAATTAGACTAAGACAAAGAGGACTAGCGTAATGGCAAATGGTAAGAACCCAGAAACTGAAGGCGAACATATTATAGCCATCTATGGTCACATAGAAGGTTTAAAAAAAAGTCATGATGAATTTGCCAAAGATATTTGTCGAGTAGAAAACAAATTAGATAAATTTGAAGGTCATATGGTGGAACTACATAATAAGTTAGACAGAAATTTTAGTACTACTACTTGGTGGGTAGTAGGTGGATTAGCAGCTTTAGTTATTGCCATCATTGGCTTACTTAGTTTTAGATAAAGGAAAAAGAGATGGCGGGTGAAGTATTAGTTCATAAACATTTAATCATTCGCGCAGAAGCAATAAGTCCTCCTATGAACACAGAGTTTTTAACAGACTGGTTAAAAGCTTTTATTAAATTTATTAACATGAAAGTATTAATGGGTCCTTATGTTATTTATCATGATGTACCAGGAAACAGAGGAATTACAGCTGCCGCTATTATTGAAACGTCACATATTGTAATGCATGTTTGGGATGAACCATCTCCAGCGTTAATGCAGTTTGATGTGTACAGTTGTGGTGAATTTGAACCAGAAAGAATCTGTAGATTAATACAAAGAGATTTTGATATTACTAAAATAGATTATAAATTTTTAGATAGAGAAAATGATTTAACAGATGTAGGTGGAGGATACCATGTCTATAAAGATAGATTAAAAGATTTAGTTGCAAAAAATCATGAACAAAAACAAAAAGAAGCAAAAGAAAAATTATTATTAAGAACAAGAAAAGAAGTTGATATTAATAAAGATGGTCCAGGATACACAATTAAGAACGGATCAAATAAAGGCAAAAAACTAGCACATATACAAATTCCAAGTAAATCTTTATAAAAAAGTCTTCTATATCTCAACGTAGACGCACAAAATCACCCCTTGACAATACTCAGGTACCCCCTATATATGCTGCAGGTGCAGCAATGTGGCTGGCCTATAAACTTTGCTTAACAAGGAGGTTATATGACAGGTTTAGATTTATTTAATAAAATCCAAAAAGATCTTTGGGATCATTCACAACAAGCATTTGGTGATTCATTTGACAATATGTTTATGAATTTATCAAAAGTACAATCTTTCCCATTTTACAATGTGGTAAAATATGGAAAAGGTGAGTATGGAATTGAACTAGGTCTTGCTGGTTTTAACAAAAAAAATGTTAAAGTTGCTTACAAAGACGGTGTATTAACTGTTTCTGGTCAAGTAGATGACAAAGAAAAAGAATATATTGAAAAAGGATTAGCAGCTAGAAAATTCTTCAAACAATTTCAATTAAGAAACGATGTAATCGTGGACGAAGCGAAAATGGAAGATGGTGTATTAACAGTTAAATTAGGTGTTAATGAACCAGAAGAAATAAAAATTAAAGATATTGAAGTAAAATAATGACCATACATATATTGGTCATATTATTTATATTCATAATGATCTTTGGACTTAGTAAGGAGATTAAATAATGTTTCCTTATACAGCGGAAGAGTGGGAATTTATTTCCCGCTCTTTCACCCCCTACAAATGTATCCCATAACGGGACGATGATTTACTAAAACAACGTATCTATTTTCCATACGTTTAGGATTTTTTCTTGGTACTATAATAGCGTTTTCTTTCCACCAATCATCACAAGACTTATAAATTATTTTATTTTCTACATGGATATCTGTAGTAGATAAAATAAAAATAATACTAATTACTTTTAAATCCATTCTTTTAATTCTTCCCCCATAACTTTAGAAGCGATATTTACTTTGTTTCGTAATGCTGTAACAATTTTTTCATCTACAGTTTTTTCTGCAATAATATCTATATAAGTCATATTTCTAGTTTGACCAATACGATCAATTCTAGCTTCTGATTGTTGACGTTTTTCTAAATCATAACCATTAGAATAATAAATCATAGTAGAAGCGCCGGTTAATGTAATACCATAGCCGCCTGTTTGTGGAGTGCCTACAATAAATCGTACTGGACTTTCTTTATCTTGAATAGATTGAATAGCTTTTTGTCTATCATCTGTAGTAGTGTCACCATAATAAGTAACTACAGAATTATCTCCATATTCTTTTTTAATTGCTTCCACAATAGTTTCTATGTCATGACGATAGTGGGCCCAAATAACTGCTTTGCCTTCCATTTCAGATAATACATCCATGAGTTCATCTAATCTATGTGATTTAACTTTTTGAACTGTACCATCATCAGATTTAAAATGACCGCAAGTAATTTGATGTAATCGCATTAATTGTGTAATTACACTGCTAGTAGTAACTAATTTACCATTTAATTCTGCAAGAGCCATTTTTTTCATTTGTTCATAAACTTTTTTCTGTTCGTCCGTCAATTGTATGATTCGTTTCATATAAGTTTTTTCTGGAAGATCTAAACAATCATCTTTTAAACATCTAAATGAAAAAGGTTTTAGTTGATTAGATAGTTCACCAAGATTACGATAACCACTTACGATCTGTATCATACGTCCACTTACATTAATTTGTTTGGTAATTGCGTATCTAGTTTTAAAACTATAATAAGATCGTTGTTCTAATAACCAAGGATCTAAAAAATAACATTGAGTAAATAAATCTAATGGAGATTTAGTTACAGGAGAACCAGTTAATATTCTTTTATATTTTACATCATGGCCTAAATCTAAAATAGTTTTAGTTCTAATTGCGCTAGGATTTTTAATCGTAGTAGATTCATCAATAGCCATCATACACTCATGACAAGATAAAAATTTAGCTGCAAATATTTTTCCTTTTTTAGTAGATAATGCTTCCACATTCATAATTAAAATATGAAGATCATCAGATGATTTAAATAATTTTTTTAATTCTTCTTCTTTCTTTTTACCACCCATAGCATCCCACAATACCACTTCTTTTTCTATATGGTCCGGCATATGATCTGGAATTTGTTCATCCATCCATGTTTTATAAACACCTTTAGGAGCTATAATTAAAGCTCCATTAATTTTACCTTTGTCATAAAGCATAGCAATATTATCAATAAGAACCTTTGATTTACCAGTTCCCATTTCCATAAAGTATGCAAATACTTTTTTGTCCCAAGACATTTCAAGCGCTTTTAATTGATGAGCAAAAGGCTTGCTTTTAAATTTATAATGCATATAATAATTCTTTCTATTGAAAGGATATATATACTAAGTTATATAAAGTCAAGAATGAACAATACTGTCTATGTGATACAAGATGTCCCAGGTACTAGGGAAGGAAGACCTAAAATAAATATTATAGGTGCCTCTCAATTTGGTGCATTAAAAGTTTTATTACCTGAGAATGCACAAATTATTTTAAGTGCAGGGCCATTAGTGTTTAAATTACGTAAGCTGCTACAAAATTACACACCTGAAGATTACTTATTATTAACAGGAGATCCTGCCATAATTGGTGTTGCATGTTCAATTGTATCTGATATAACTAACGGCAAATATAAATTATTAAAATGGGATAAGCAAGAAAGGAGATATTATCCAATTGAAATTGACTTGTATCAAAAAGTTAGTTCCGAGACTTGACAAACGTATTTTAAGGGATTATATTAGAAAGCAAATTAGAAAGGTTATAATATGAATATAAATTTTAGAGATGATAAAATAGATGCAATGAAAGCTGTGGTTGATCCAAAACAACTTACAGATAAAGTGCAACAATTAAAAAATTTAGAGGATGAAATTGCTAACGCTGAAGATGGTGTTAAAAAACTAAAAGAGCAAGCAAGAATTATATCCGAGTTAGAAATTCCTTCTATGATGAAGGAAATGAATATTACAAAATTAAAGCTAAGTGATGGTGAGTCTGTTGAAATAGGAAAAATTTACAGCGCATCCATTCCTGAAGAAAAAAAGGAAGAGGCTTTTCAATGGCTTCGTAACAACGGTCTAGGTGATATTATTAAAAATGATATCACTGTTACCTTTGGTCGTGGCGAAGATAACAAGGCGGCAGATTATGCTGTCCTTGCACGAGGTCAGGGCTATGAACCCGTCCAGAAGATAAATGTTCATGCTCAGACACTCAAGGCACTGGTTAGGGAGCGCTTAGAGTCTGGACTCGAAGTGCCCCCTGATCTTTTTAAACCTTACGAGGGTAACCGTACAAAAATAACAAGGAGTTAATATGAACCAACAAGTAGCAGTAAAAAAAGCGGCACAAATGCCTTCTACTATATTATTTAGAGAAGATGCCGAGAAAGGTTTTGAGAATGTAAGACAGGAATCACTTGCTTTACCTATCTTAAAACTTTTACAAAACAGTTCCGGAGAAGCACAAAAACGTAATCAAAATTATGTAGAAGGTGCAGAACCTGGAATGTTATTAAATACAGTTACAAAAAAACTGTATAGTGGTGAGACAGGTATTAATGTCATACCGTGTTACTACAAATTAGAGTATCAAGAGTGGGCAGAATTTGGCACTGGCTCAGGAAGACCAGAACAAATTTATCCAGATACTTCTGATATCATTAGTAAGACTACCAAAGATGGAGGTAAAGATAGATTACAAAACGGTAATTATATCTTAACTGTTCATCAGAACTATGTGCTTATAATAGGAGATGATGGATCAGCTGAAACTGCTTTAATTTCTATGAGTTCTTCTCAAGGAAAAGTAAGTAGAAAATGGCAATCATTACAAATGTCTCAAACTATGACTGATGCAAATGGAACATTTACACCAGCAGCATGGAGTTACATTTATAATTTATCCACGGTATTGAATTCTGGAAAAGGAAATCAATGGTATGGATATGCTGTTAAAACAGTAGGTCCTGTTACGGACGAAAATTTATATGGAAGAGCAAAAGAATTCCATCTAAGTTTGAGCAAATAATTGACACAATTGGGTGGTAGCAATACCACCCAAACAAATAAAGGGATATATGATAGAAAGATTAAAAGAAATCTTTAAAGGATTAGAAACGGCATATGGTCAAACTAAAAAAACATCAGAAGTAAGACCCAATGGAAAACAAGAAGTAAAATCATTTACTATTAAACAGCCAGTTACAGAAGAATTGTGGCAAGCGCATATTAATGGAATAGAACCAGGACTAGGAATTGTCCCTATTAATGAAAACAATGAATGTAAATGGGGTTGTATTGACATAGATCAATATAATTTTGATCACAAATCTTTTATACAAAAAATTAGAAAACATAAATTACCATTAATATTATTTAGATCCAAATCAGGTGGAGCACATGTATTTTGTTTTACCGAAGAATTTGTTCCTGCATCTTTAATGAGAGCAAAACTACAAGCCATGGCATCTATTATTGGTTATGCTAAAACAGAAATCTTTCCTAAACAAAACAATGTAAAAGCAGAACGTGGAGATGTAGGTAATTTTTTAAACATGCCTTATCATGGTGGTAATCGTTCAGTTCGTTATGCCTTTGATGATGATGGTAATGCATTAACTATGGAAAAATTTTGTGAGTATTATGATATTCATGTTCTTACTAAAGAACAATTAATTAATTTACAATTTGAAAAAAATCAAGAACAAGAAACCATATTACCAGATGGACCACCTTGTTTGCAAACAATATTATCAGCAGGTCCTATTGTAGAAGGAGAAGCAGTAGATCATGCAGGAAGAAATAATGGGCTATTTAATATAGGGGTTTATTTAAGAAAAGTAAATCCAGATACATGGAAAAGTAAATTAGAAGAATACAACGTACCAAGATATATTAATCCACCATTAAAAGCAAATGATGTTATTACCGTAATTAATTCATTAGATAAAAAACAATATGATTATAAATGTAATGACAAACCTATTTGCGCATTTTGTCAGGAGAAACTTTGTTACACTAGAAAGTACGGCAAAGAAGGTGCGGCTATGCCTGAGATTACACAAATTAAAAAATTAAATTCAGATCCACCGTTATTTTTTGTAACGGTAGATGGTGAAACATTAGAAGTAGAACCAGAAGTATTACATGATCCTGAGAAATTTTCTATTGTTTGTTTAACACAATTAAACAAACCATTACTCCCTATTGCAAAACTTATATGGAGAAAAATGATTGCTAAATTATTAAACGAAATGGATGAACCTTTAGAAGCTCCAGACGATATGAGAATAGATGTACAGTTAAAAGAAGTATTGACTGAATTTGTAAGTCGTGCACCTGGAAAATCATTGTCAGATATTAAAAAATCTAAAGCATTTGTAGAAGATGGTACTTGTTATTTTAGATGGAAAGATTTTTGGAGAGCATTGGTACGAACTAAATCATGGCCTGATAAAACATATCCAAAAAATAAGACAATGAGATTAGTACAAAATCTGTTTGGGGGCAAGCAAGTATTCAAAAGAATAGATGAAAAAACAGAAAGAGTATGGGCAATTGATCAAATTGATCTAGAAAAAGTTTTCATTAGAAAGAATAAAGCTAAAGATGCTCCATTCAAATAGAACCATTATTCCTGGTCCTCCAGGAACTGGTAAGACCTATCGTTTAATTAATCATCATCTAGCTAATGAATTAAAAATAACGAGTCCAGATAAAATAGTTTATATTTCTTTTAGTAATGCAGCAGCTAATGAAGCTAGAAAAAGAATTGAAACCTTATATCCTAACAAAGAAGTATTAGTCAGTACTCTTCATTCTTTAGGAACTAGAGAATTACAATTAAATACCAATACACAATTATTACAAGGAAGTAACTGGAATGGTTTTAAAAATTATTCTCAGATATGTCAGGATCTAGAATTTGAAACGGTAATAGGAGAAAGCGGTATTCCTGAATATAGAAATAATTATATGAAAGTAATTGATTATGCGAGATCTAAAAAAATTACAGATCTAGAAGATGCTGCTATGGATTTAGATATTATTGATTCTATAGATATGGGTTTATGTAATCAAATTAAACAAGACCTAGAAGATTATAAAAGAGATTTTAACATGTTTGAATTTTCAGACATGATATCCGAGTTTATCAAGAGAGACAAATGTCCTTCCCTTGACGTAGTTTTTCTTGATGAAGCACAGGATCTTAGTCCTCTGCAATGGGACATGTTCTTTTACATTGAATCCCGATGTAAACGTTCTTACATTGCAGGGGATGACGATCAAACCATCTATGCTTTTCAAGGAGCTGATCCTACTATTTTTATTAATTTAGAAGGTACCTTAGATCCTCAAGAACAATCGAGACGTGTGCCTAGAAGCGTGCATCGAGTGGCTATGAAAATATTAGAAAATGTAGAACAACGAAGAGATAAAGTTTGGATACCTAGAGATGCAGAAGGAGAAGTCATTTATGATGCTTCTTTAGAACATATTAATTTTGATACAGGAAACTGGATGATTCTAACTAGAACTAATAATCAAATGAAATCAATCGTAGAGTATATGTTGTCGTTAGGACATAGGTTTGAATGTAAATACAATCCTCTACTTCCTACTGACTTGATGCAAGCAATTGATATCTGGGACCGTTTAAACAAAGGTGCAACGGTATCCGGAGAAGAAGCACAACTTGTATATAGCTATTTAACTTTTAAGGATGAACAAATTAAATATAAATTTTCTGGAGGTAAATCTTTAGATAATGTGGACAGTGTGGATCTAGATGAATTGATGCTGAACCACGGGTTGCTAGTGACGGGCGGCTGGGAACTATTTAATATAAATGAAGAGCAAAGATTATACATAAAAGATTTAATAGATAAAGGAGAAAATTTAACTAAACGTTCCAGAATTAAAATATCTACCATACATGGTGTCAAGGGTGAAGAAAGCGATAATGTCATTTTATTCACTGATTTAGAAAAAATTATTTATGATGCAGCTTTACGAGACAAAGATACAGAACATAGATTGTTTTTTGTGGGAGTCACGAGAGCAAAAGAAAAATTATACATCATGAGTAATGACTACGATTATCAATACAACATAGGAGAAGAAATCATATGACCAGCAAAGAAGACTTGGAACGATTGTTCCCATCAACGAGACAAGAAGGTGGAGATCATTATTCTAAACACAAAATACAACCATACACATTTATTACGGACAATAACTTGTCTTTCTTTCAAGGAAATGTTATTAAATATGTGGTTCGTTATAAAGATAAAAATGGTATTGAAGATCTTAAAAAAATAATTCATTACTGTGAACTAGAAATAGAAAGGTTACGAAAATGACTTTTGCGATGTTAGTGACTATAGTCATTGTAATGATGTATTATGTTATTTGAAGCAGCTATAGAATGGAATTGTCCCGATCATTTTCCTGATTTAAGTTTAGCAAAATATATTGCTATTGACTTAGAGACTAGAGATCCTAATTTAAAAACACAAGGATCTGGCGCAGTCGTTGGTAATGGAGAAATTATTGGTATTGCAGTAGCAGTAGAAGGTTGGTCTGGTTATTATCCTATTGGTCATAGAGAAGGAAATTTAGATAAACGAATTGTATTAGAATGGTTTAGAGAAGTTTGTGCAACTGATTCCGTAAAAATATTTCACAATGCTATGTATGATGTGTGTTGGATACGGTCCTATGGAATTAAAATTAACGGCCACATTGTAGACACTATGTTAATGGCGTCATTGATTGATGAAAATAGATTTGCATACACATTAAATAGTATTTCCTATGAATATTTACGAGAAGTCAAAGATGAAAAAGGATTAAGAGAAGCAGCAGAAGCTGCAGGAGTAGATGCTAAATCAGAAATGTATAAACTTCCGGCCATGTATGTAGGAGCTTATGCAGAAAAAGATGCAGAACTTACATTAGAATTATTTAAAGTATTATCTAGAGAAATTACCAAACAAAATTTAACAGAAGTATTTGATTTAGAAACTAGATTATTTCCTTGTCTAATTGATATGAAATTTAAAGGGGTTCGTGTCGATGTCGAACGCGCTCATATATTGAAGAAACAGCTATCCACACAAGAAGAAGAATTACTAGAACAAATAAAAAAAGAAACAGGCATAGATACTCAAATATGGGCAGCAAGATCGATCGCACAAGTATTTGATAAATTGAACCTGCCTTACTTAAGAACTGAGAAATCACAGGCTCCATCCTTTACTAAAAATTTTCTTTCCGAGCATAAACATCCTCTAGTACAGAAGATAGCAAAAGCTAGAGAAATAAACAAGGCTCATACTACGTTCATAGATACTATTTTAAAACATTCCTATCGTGGTAGGATTCATGCGGATATTAATCCTATTCGTTCGGACCAAGGCGGTACCGTTACAGGGAGATTTAGTTATTCGAATCCCAATCTACAACAAATTCCAGCGCGTAATAAAGATTTAGGTCCTATGATTCGTGGATTATTTATCCCAGAAGAAAAACATGTATGGGGATGTTTTGACTACTCCCAACAAGAACCAAGATTGGTTGTGCATTATGCAGCATCTACAGAACCTATTTGTTTTGATCCATCAGTTACAGCGATTGTAGAAAAATTTAAAACTAATTCAGTAGACTTCCATCAAACAGTTGCAGACATGGCAGGTATTTCTCGTTCTCAAGCTAAAACTATTAATCTAGGATTATTTTATGGAATGGGTAAAGCTAAACTACAAGCAGAGTTAGGTTTGAATACTAAAGCAGAAGCAGAAAATTTATTTAATCAATATCATCAAAATGTTCCTTTCGTAAAAGAATTGATGAATCGTACTTCGGCCCATGCGCAAAGTTCTGGAAGCATTGGAACATTACTTGGTAGAAGATGTAGATTTGATAAATGGGAACCTATTACTTTTGGTATGCATACTCCTATGACATTTGAAGAAGCAGACAGAACTTATGGTAGAGGAAAGATTAAAAGAGCCATGACCTACAAAGCATTAAATAAATTAATTCAAGGATCTGCTGCGGATATGACTAAAAAAGCTATGTTAGATTTATATGAAGAAGGAATTATACCACATATTCAAATACATGATGAATTAGATATTTCTGTAGAATCCGATGAACAAGCAAAAAAAATTGTTGAGATTATGGAAAATGCTGTTACATTAGCCATCCCCAATAAAGTAGATTATGAATCTGGTAAAACCTGGGGAGATATCAATGGATAATGTATATGACTTTTGGAGATGATCCCTTTGGACACAATGATAAAAATAAAAAAGGAATTACTCCTATGCAATTTTTTGTCATTTATTTAATTATGTGGTATTTATTTTCACATCACTTTTTTTAATGAATCATTGTATTTACAGAGTTTATATGGGTTTCTGTCTCTTGTTAAAAGAATGCAAATGTACTAAATTATTGTCCGATGAAACTATCAGCAAACTTCCAGCTAAGTGAGTTAGTTAAATCTCAAATAGCTGAACGAAAAGGAATTTCTAATAATCCTTCCCCAACGCACATTGATAACCTCAAAGCGTTGTGTGTGAATGTATTACAACCTATCCGGTCTCACTTTGATGCACCGGTTATGATTTCTTCTGGATATAGATCAGGAGAACTTTGTATTGCCATTGGTTCTAAACCTACGTCGCAGCATGCAGAAGGTAAAGCTGCGGATATTGAAGTCGTGGGTGTCGATAACAAAGAACTAGCGCAATGGATCAAAGATAATTTAGAGTACGATCAATTGATTCTCGAATTTTATCGAGATGGTGAGCCCGATAGCGGCTGGGTCCATGTGTCATGGAACTCAGGCGAGAACCGAAATCAATCGCTTCGAGCGACGAGAGACGAGGAGCTAGGGAAAACTAAATATACACCATGGTAAAAATAAAAGAACTATTAAGCGAGATACATACCGTCCACGGAATTTGTCCGGAGTGTGAGGAAGAAGCTATTATGGTTGCGATTGTAACTGATTATTATCGTTGTACCAACTGTGGTGGGGATACTAGACAATATGTTAATGGTTCTATTAAATATTTAAAACTACAAGAAGATGAAATTAAATGGCTAAAAAATCAAAAGTAGGAGTAAGTGAACTTTTAAAAAGAAATAGAATTAAACGTCCAGGACGTCATTCTAAACAACATAAAGGCAAAAAAAAGTCCGAACGTGGACAAGGACATCCTTAAGTATTTGGTTTAGTTTCATCCTTAATACAGTCTGAATAAACACCTGTAATAATTAAATTATTTTCTTTACCTGTTATTTCTAAAGCATTTCTTTTAGACATAGATGCATCATTACATTCTTTTTCAGAATTGTAATAAACAGGAGGGTTTTCTTTTAAAGGAATACACACGTCTGTCCCTGTAAAGTAGTCTATGTGACATAACATCACAACTAAAATAAATGTTTCCATACCCTTGACTTAATACCTTAAAATCCTATATAGTTGATTATTATAAATTATGAAAGAGGTTAAACGATATGACAGACAAAAGCAAGTATAGTAATGTTACCGTCGACAACAAAACGTATGAGGTTATTACTAGACTACAAACTAAACTAACTCCGGATGTGACTCTTAGTCGTAGCCAAGTTATTAAGATATTAGTGAACGAGAAAGTGAGGAAATTAAATGGCAAATTCAG
>Ga0222714_10002927_pt1 | contig 17738 bp, 26 predicted proteins | sample C33_3DmetaG_FD_165048 | JGI IMG/M metagenome (GOLD analysis project Ga0222714, IMG submission 165048) | Estuarine water microbial communities from San Francisco Bay, California, United States - C33_3D | ecosystem: Environmental > Aquatic > Marine > Unclassified | place: USA: California...
CCAAGTCATCGTTTTTTCAGTAGTAACTTCAAACGCCCCCAAATCATGAGAGATGAATTAGAACGCTGGAAACGCATCAAAGCGCAGTGTGAAAAGAGTATTGATGAGCACGGTGCCATCATTCAGGCAACAACTGACCGCGGTGCAGTAGTACTCCGCAAGCACCCAGCTCTGGATGCCTTAGTAAAGGCAGAGCGCAAGATTGCAGAACTTGAAAAGATTGTCGGCAGTGGACTTGACCTGGACTGAGAAGATAATAGAAAAGTACTGCGTACTCACAGAGGACGAACACGCAGGAAAGCCAGTGAAGCTCCTGGACTGGCAGAGGCACCTGATTCGCAATGGAGAAGGCAAGCGCATGATCTGGCTGGAGATTCCACGGAAGAATGGTAAGAGTGCCTTCATTGCCATGCTCGCCATTGCCCACATGCTGGAAGGATGGAAGAACAACAGTAACCCTCAGGTGGTCCTCGCAGCTGCCACCAGAGAGCAGGCAGGTATTCTGTTTGCGTATGTCCGCAACATGATCCTGTACAATCCAGAGCTCCAGAAAGTGCTTGAGCCATTCAGAAAAGAGATACGACTTAAAGGGCGTCCGGGCTTCCTCAAGACGCTTACCTCTGACGGAGGCTCCAACCACGGACTCAACCCCTCCCTGATCCTGGGAGATGAAATCCACGCCTGGAATGAGGTGAAGGGACCAGACCTGTGGGAAGCTCTGCGTACTTCTATGGCTGCGCGGGATAGCAAGATGGTCGCAATCACTACGGCAGGAGGAGCGTACAGCTTCGCACATAAGTGGCATGAGTATGCTGTCCGGGTGCAGGAGCAGCCTGAGATTGATCCCTCATGGCTTACCATCATCTACGGAGCCCAGGATCACGAGGATCCACATGATCCAAAGGTCTGGGCCAAGGCCAACCCATCTCTGGGTGTGACGGTCTCCATGCGTTATCTGGAGGAACTTTCTAACACAGCCAAGCATGACGAGCCCACGCTCCTCTCATTGCGTAAGCTCCACCTCAATCAATGGGCAGGATCTGCCCAGCCTTACATTGAGCTGGCCAAGTGGCTCAAATGCACAAACAAGAAGAAGGACATCAAGAACTGGAGATGTTTCCTCGGGGTTGACTTGGCAGCTGTGAATGACTTCACGGCCTATGCCATTCTCTTTTTTAATGGTGAGGAGTTCCACACTGTGCAGACCTACCAGATCACAGAGCACGGAATGAAGAAACGGAAAAACAAATACCCGAACCTCGTCCAGAACTGGATCAAGAATGGAAACCTTGAGATAGTCAAGGGAGAGGTCACCACTACAGCTCACCGCGTGGCCATGATTGAGAGGCTCATGGAGTCCTATCCAGTGGAGGGCATCTTCTTTGATCCATGGAATGCAGCGGAGACGGTGGACCACATGCGCCAGAGATACGGAAAGAACTTCTGTTTTGAGGTCCGGCAGTCAGCTCTTATGCTCAATGAGCCCATGAAGCTCTTGTACCGATCCGTAGTCACTGGCAACCTCACGCATGACGGCAACCCTGTCACCGCTTGGATGATTGCCAACACCAGCCTGATCGTGGACAAAAATGACAACTGGACATTCAGCAAGGATAAGGCCCCGGACCGCATTGACGGCACAGCTGCGATACTGACGGCATTGGCTGGCTTCGTACACAACGCCCAGACAGGATTGAGTGCATACGATCAGGATGATATTATTTTTGTTTAATTGGATTTTTTTTTGTAAACTTTGTCTAATACATGGCCAATATCTTTCAGCGCGTAATACGCAGCATTTCGGGAGTACAGAGCCCACGCCCCTGGCTCGTCAACTTGCTTGGCGGTACAGCCACCTCAGCAGGGGAGACAGTGAACAACATCAACGCGCCAAAGGTCGCGACTGTCTACGCATGTGTTTCCCTTGTCTCTGACACTATTGCCTCACTTCCTTTCCGACTATATCGGGAGACAGAGGAGGGGATGATCCTTCAGCCTGGTCTCATTGATGACATTGTGCGCAAGGCACCAAATGTCTATTACAATAGCTTTGACTTCAGAAAGGCCATGATGACCAACCTGCTCCTGCGTGGAAATGCCTATGTGCTCCCCATGCGTAACGGAGCAAGCCTGTCGGGCATGGAGCTGATTGACAATGATCATGTAACTGTTGACACCACAAGCGGAGAGCTGATCTATCAGCTTCGCCTGAATAACGGTGTGAACATGCGACTCCTCCCGGAGCAGATCATCCACCTTAAGCTGTGGACTATTGACGGCATCAATGGAGTCAGCCCCATTGCCTACGCAAAGGAAACCATTGGAACGAGCTTGGCAGCTACGAAGCACCTGGGCTCTTTCTATGGTCGCGGTGCTACACCCAAAGGAATCCTTCAGATCCAGGGCACCATCCGTGACGCTGACCGCGTCCGTCAGATTGGTCAGCAGTTTGATGAGCGGTATGCCGGAGCGAATGCTGGAGGCACCGCCATCCTCACGGAGGGAGCAGAATACAAGCCTGTGGCCTTGAGCAACCGTGAGAGCCAGTTCCTGGAGACACTGCGCTTCAGCGTGGAGGAGATCTGCCGACTCTACAAGGTACCTCCTCACAAGATTGGCCACATGGAAGGAGCTGGATATGCCAACAGCATTGAAGCCCAGAACGCTCAATTCGTGACGGACTGCATTCGCCCGATGGTGGAGATGATTGAGATGGAGTTTACAAATAAGCTCCTCTCTGGATCACGCAAGTTTAACCTGGACATGCGCGCGCTTATGCGCGGTGATATTATGACGCAGGTCCAGCGAAATGTATCTTATTGGAATATTGGTGTCATGTCAGCCAACGACATCCGCAAGGATGAAGGCATGGATCCGATCCTGGATCCGGAGGCAAATGAGTATAACAAGCCCATGCACATGGCATCTCAAAATGATGTAACAAATGGAGAACAAGGAAACACGGAGCCTGCCCCTGCCCAGTGATGGAGAAGGAAGAAATATCTCAGGATACGCAGCCAATTTTCAGCCGTATGACATGGGTAGCTTTAGGGAACAAATTGAGCCCTCAGCTTTTAGCAACCTGGACCAGTACGATATCCACGCCCTATTTAACCACGATTACGACCGAGTCCTGGCTCGCAGTAACCGAGGAAAGGGAACCCTGGATCTACAAGTAGACGATCAGGGCCTGCGATTTGCTTTTGAGCTTCCTGATACTTCCACAGGCAACGAGGTGCGAACCCTCGTCAGCCGTGGAGATGTGAGTCAGGCCTCTTGGGCTTTTACCGTTAAAAAAGAGGAGTGGAAAGATGTCCGCTCCGAGAAGCCCCTCCGTGTAATTAAGGAGGTAGGCGAAATCTTTGATATCTCATTGACTCCTCGCGGAGCCAACCCATCTACTTCCGTAGCTCTCCGCAGCTTGGAAGCAGCCATAAGTGAAACTATAGAACCCGAACAGCCGGAAGCTGTAATATCTGAAACCCCAGAAATGGAAAACAACGAAATCCATGAGGAGCGTGCTGCGAATTTCGTAGACGCATCCGCTGTGCAGGGTAAGCTCTCTAAATCAGAGCAGCGTAACCTCGCAAAATTCAACATTGTAAAAGCTTTGAACGAAGCTCGCAATGGTAAGCTCTCAGGCATTGAGGCTGAAATCAACCAGGAAGGTCTTTCTGAGCGTCGTCGCTTGGGCTTGGCTGATGGTGCTGACAACGCAATCCACATGCCTGAATTCGTCACTAAGCGCGCGCAAGTAGTCGGAACGGCTAACAAGGGCGGTGACTTAGTATTTGACGAGCCTGGCCAGTTTGTAGATTTCCTCTACCCCAACACTCCTCTTTTGCAGCAGGTTTCTGTATTTGAGAACTTGGTGGGTACGGTATCTTTCCCACGCCAGACCTCTGACTTCACGCTGAACTGGCAGACAGAGACAGGTGCTGACACTGCTCAGGACATCACCTTTGACACTGTTCAGATGTCTCCCAAGCGCGCTGTGATCACGGCCTCTATCTCAAACCAGCTTTTGAAGCAAGAGTACAGCCAAGGCATCCAGAGCCGTATTATCAACCAGCTAAACCTCTCTTTCAACAAAGGACTTGAGAACGCTGTATTGAATGGCACTGGATCATCAAACCAGCCCTCTGGCCTTTACACCTTGTTGAACGGTGGCTCACAGGAGCTTTCTTTTGCAGGTGCTATGACTTATGAGGATCTTGTTGCTATGGAAGCTCTCCTTGCTAATAATGACGCTCTTGCTGGAAATTTGGCCTACCTCACGCACCCCGCTGTGATGGCTAAATTGAAGACCACAAAGGTCGACTCTGGTTCTGGCCGTTTCTTGGTTGAGGGCATGATGTCTCCTGCTATGACTGCAAACGGTTACACCGCTTTGACCACGACTTTGAGCCCTATCAACGCTACTCCTACTCCTGATGAGTACAGCATTGCCTTCGGTAACTGGTCTGACCTTGCTGTTGGATTCTGGGGTGGTGCTTCATTGATTGTGAACCCTTACACTCAGATGAAATCTTCCATCACGGAGATCTATCTGGAGCGTTTCATGGACTGCGCTATCTTGCGTGATGAGTCCTTCGTAATGGCTCAAGATGTAACTGTCTAAACAATGGCTAACAGCATAACATACACGCCCCAGGCCATAAACCTGGATGAGATCAAAGCCTTCTGCCGTGTAGACGGTTCGGCTGACAATTCACTTCTCACCTTCCTCTATGAGGCAGCGTGTGAGGAGGCGTTAAGTTATGCCCATGTCATTGCTGGCAGTGCCACAATAACCGCAGACACAGTATGGGCGAGCTCTTATGAGCTCCCCTACTGGCCTGTGGGATCTATCACCTCTGTCCATGTTTATGTGGATGGAGTTTCAACAGAAGACACAGAGTATGAGCTCCTGGACGGAGTCATCACTCCAAGCATAGGATCCGAGGGAGAGCGCATGGTGATTGTGTACACCGCAGGCTTTGCAGCTATGCCAAAGGACCTCAAACACGCGATATATCAGCGCGTGAAATTCGGCTTTGACTTTGGGGATGATATGCCCTATGATAAGAGCCGTTTCTTTGACCGTATTGTGGGACGCTATCGCAGGAATTTTGCATGACCTTAGATCGCAGAGTCACACTATACGCACCCACTACCTCTCAAAACAATAGTGGGCAGGTGAAGCTCACATTTGTGAGCCAGGGAGATTTCTATGCCCAGGAGGTCATTCCTGGTCTGGAGGTCGCAGGCAGTGAGGCTTTTGTCAACGATCAGATCCAGAGCCAGTACATTGTAAACTGGAGATTGCGATACAATGCAAATATCTCAGCAGATTGGAAGCTGGGATACAACAGTCAGTACTTTGACATCATCTCCGTGGTCCCTGAAGGACGCAAAAGATATGTTTTGGTAAAGACAAAACTGCGCGACAATGGCACGCTCTAATGTCTACCTCCGCAGTCAGTCAGGACGCACAGAGAGCTTTGAGGAATTCCGTCAGCGTTTACGCAAGCTGGGTACCTCAGAGACCATGCGATTCCGTGAGGTCCGCAAGCTCTTACTGAAAGAGGCTCAGCCTCTGGTTACAGAAGCGCGGAATCTCGCCTATCAAGGCAGTGATGAACCCAAAGGCATCCGCATGAAATCGCGGTCCGCTCTTGGGGCTAAGTTTTACAACCTTTACGGCTCAATCAATAAGTGGGCAAACAAAGGAACGCAAAAGGCTTATGTTGTGGTGGGCCTTCGCGGTCAAAAGAAAGGTGGAGCCTATTACGCTATCTGGCAGCTCTTTGGAGGTACTTCCAAAGGATTCAAGCCAAAGGATTTCATTGGAGAAGCTGCTGACAGCACTGATGTGATGGAAAAAGCTCAGAAGATGATGCAGAGGCATATTCAAAAACGCATAAATTCGGTCTTGCGATGAATTACCTCCAGTACATTTTTGACGCGGTCAACACTTCAAGCACAGCCGATGTGTTTGCTATAGCTGCTCCGCAAGGGATCACAGATGACCACATTGTCATCCAGATCCAGAGCATTGATATCACCGAGAATAAGGACCTTGAGCCTCAGGAAAATATCAACGCCACGCTCTTTCTACACTTTGCCGATGCAGACGATGCCCAGGCAGAGCTCGCCACTATCCGCGACCTGATCAAGACAGATGTGGACTACCTCACCGCCACATTGGACGGTGTTCAGTTTTTTTATGACGATGTAAACCAGCGCATACTGCTGGCAGCTGACTTTTTATTCATTCTAAAACCATAATACTATGGCATCTATTTCTGGCGGAGAGATCCGCGTACTACTCTCCACGGACGGAGGAACGACTTACAAAGGCTTTGCATTGGAGAGTGACTGCTCATTCACAATGTCAGCCTCTACGCGCGAAATCACTTCAAAGGATGACGCAATTTACCAGAGCTTTGTCACCAGCGCAAAGAATTGGACCATCTCCGGCTCTGCTTTGTTCGGTGATGATGACGCCACAAAATGGAACCCAGACGATTTGTACGCTTCTCTGGGCTCAGAGGTAGACATCAAAATCACCCAGTGCGCTGCTGGCACCGTTACACCTGCAACTGGTGAACCGAAGATTGAAGGTGCTGCTATCTTGACCGAACTTTCTGGATCATTCCCAGATAAGGACAATTCCGTATTTACTTTCAGTCTTCAGGGAACTGGAGCTTGGACGGTAGGCACTAACTAATAAACCAAAGGGAAAATGGCACAGTTTAAATTAGGCGCAGCTCTCCTCTTTGAGGAGCTCACCGGAAAGAGTATGACAGAAATCGGTACGCCCAAAATGACGGACATGATTTACCTGATCTACGCACAGGAATACTGGGATAAGGATGACCGGCCCAGCTTTGACGAATTCAAGAAAGAGATATCTAAAAAGGATGTCTCCGAAATCAGTAGTGCCTTGAACGGCCCTTTTTCCCCGAAGGGGGCCCGGTAGAAATACTGGGCCTCCTGATCGGGAGGCTGGGAGTAAGTAAGGCAGACGCATTGAGTTTGACAAAACGAGAGTTTGAAGCTGTGCTCAAACACGGCTTTGAAAAGGAGAAAGAGGACTGGAAGCGATCCAGGTGGATGGCTGCAGTCATGGTGAATATCAGCGGGAAAAGTGTGAAGCACGCAATCAAACCCAGCGAGCTTCTGCGCTTCCCAGATGAAAAGAAACAGAATAACGGATTCAGCGAATTCCTGAAAGCACATGGCGCAAGATATAAGGAGTAAGGTCATTCTGGGAATGGATGTGAATGAGTTCCGCAGGGGTATTACTCAGGTGGACAGCTCTATCAAAGGCATCTCAAAACAATTCCAGAACCTTGGCGGTCTTATTGGTGCCACCTTTGTGGCGGGAAAAATTGCCGACTTTACGAAGGAGGCTATCAGGCTGGGATCCGAGATGGAAGGTGTGGCCCAAGGCTTTCAACGCTTTGGATCAGAAGCTGAGCTCCAAGGGCTGAGAAAAGCCACCAGAGGATTGGTGACGGATCTGGAGCTCATGAAGCAGACCGTCATGGCTGGGAACTTTGGCATCCCTGTCCAGGAACTTGGCCAGCTCTTAGAGTTCGCCTCACGCAGAGCTAAGGAAACAGGCCAAAGTGTTGATTACCTGGTCAACAGTATTGTGACAGGTATTGGACGAAAGAGCACGCTGATCCTGGACAATTTGGGCATCTCTGCTGTGCGATTGAAACAGGAATTCAATGGCGCAGCCTTAGAGGCTCAGAACATTGGAGATGTCACAGCTGCCGTCAGCCGTATTGCAGCGGAGGAACTTGGCAAGATGGGCGAACCCATTGACACAGCCACAGATAAGCTCCTGCGCCTAAGTACTGCCTGGGATAATTTCCTGGCCAAGATTGGCGGACCTATTGCAGGAGAAGCTGCCAATATTCTGGAGAAATTCATGGATGTCATTCCAACAGGAGAGGCTGGAGGACTTTCCAGAGCCATCCGAGGGTATGACCAGATGCTTGGAACTGGGGCAACAATGCCCTCCTTCGCAGATTTCTCACGCACCCAGGCACAGGGTATTTTTGGAGCTTTCCCTGTCTCTGCTACGCCTATACAAACGCCTGAGGAACTTGCAGAGATTGCCAAAAAACGCGCAGAGCGTGAAGCAGCTGTCCGCAAAGAATATGAGCTTCAGTGGGAGGTCATGCAGAATCAAATCTCTCTTTATGAGCAGATGCAGACGCAGATGGAGGAAACCTTCAAAAGTGATCTGATTGCAGGCTTCACCAACTTACAGCTGGAGCAGATTGACATGCTGGAGGGAGAGATGGTGCCAATCCTGGACAAAGTGAAGGAACGCTTTGACACCATCAACTTCATTGGCCAGCAGTTTGGTCAGATCATGAACCAGTCATTCACCGCAGCTCTGGAGAGTGGGCAGAGTTTCTTTGAGGTCCTGAGCAAGGCTCTCAAGGCTTATGTCCAGCAGATGGTCGCAGCTGTGGCTGCCACTACCGCCTTAGCTGTGGTGAGTTCGGCATTCACTGGAGGCTCATTTCTTTCCGCATTCGGGAAGCTTGGATCCTCCACAGGCTTAGCTTCTTTCTTTGGAGGCCAGGAGACATTTGAGGCACGCGTCAAAGGCTTGGATTTGATCCTGGCCAATGGACGCGCAAACAGAACCAGCTCAATCATCAACGGCAACTGATGGCAATACAACTATTTGCCTACGCCCAGAGTAAGGGATACGATGTGAAGATTTACGCAGACACCACTGCGGTATCTTACACGCCCTTTGAGTTTAGTGTGGCGGATTGGAAGGTCACCTATGACTCCCAGGATCTATATCGCCCCGGAATATTGGCTTCCCGCCTTGAGGTCACTGCACCCATAACGCAGGGAACACTCACCCAAAACTTGGAGACAGTGCTCCAGGATGGGGATGGCATTTTTTACATGGAGCTTTCAAAGGACATGGCAGATCTGTGGAAAGGATACGCCACACCTTCAGCTGGAAGCATTGAGGTGATCAATGGGCAGAGATTCATCTCCCTGGTCGCAGGGGATGGATTCCAGCTGTTGAACATTCCCTCAGACGCTTACACATACACAGGCACCAAAGCCTTCACGGATCAGATTGCAGACATCTTTGAACGCCTGAACATGTGGCGCGTGTTCAACGGCTTTCTGGTCTCAAAGGACCTCACCAGGATCTTCAACAGCTCAGGCTCTTATGACAGCCTATTCCTGTGTGGAACACGGCACAATGGCGTGTACAATACTGGGACCAGCTTCCGCTCCTTTAGAGAGGTATTGGAGGGCATTTGCGCAGCTTTCTCCCTTCAGATGTATCAGGACAAGGGATACATCATTTTCCGCGATTTCACGAAGCCTGAGAGCTCTTTCAATGTTTACGACACAGATGGCTCCTACTTGGCGAATGTGAACTATTCAGGAAGCCAGACGATGAATGTGATTTCTGGAGGAACGAAGATGTACCAACCTCCTCTGCGTTTGACGGATATCCGTTTCATGTATGAGAATGAGCCATACCAGAATATCCAGGACACATACAGACGCACCATTCACTACACATACAATTCTGTGGATGGAACTTACACTCTGAACAACTATGTGGATCTGGGTACTTTCTTTGCGGATGGCGTGGCTCATATTGACTATGACATGGATATTAAAGTGGATTATGAAATTCCAGCAGGATACAATGACACGGTCCAGTGGGAAATCAAAATGTACTTTTTCCTGGGTGATTATACCACAGACGGCACTACCTGGAACAATACCACGGTGCAATCTGTTACCTTAAAAATAAACGACAATCCCAGCGGAGATCCAGGTGGACCAGTGCCTGGCTCTTTCGTTTACAGTACCAACAACCAACACCTTCCCACCGTTCCATCCATTGGAGCCGTGAGCTTGGGCCTTTATGTGGAGGTGACTCAGTTTTCTGGTGATCCTTTAGATAGTATTCAGCCAGCTGAGGCAAAGTGGGAGATTGTCCAGCACGGAGCTACCAGCCCTTACCGAGGATATCGGGCAGACAATAGTCGGAGGAAGCTTGGGGAGGATGTGACATACACCACCTATTTCGGAGACCTCTCCAACTTTGGAGGATCTACACCAGCGGACCAGCAGATTGTGTACATGGGCACAGGTCAGAACACAAGCATCTGGCCAAGCACTTGGCTGGAGACATTGCCCAATGGAACCCTGAACAGCAACAACCTCCTCCAGATCACAGCCAACCGCATAGCACAGCGCAGAAGCGTACCTCTGGAGTACTATGAGCTGGACCTTCATGAAACCTCACAGGTGACACATATCGGATCCTGGAATTCTGTGGATTATTTCCCGGTGAATATTGAGTACAGTCACAACGGAAGCCGGGTGACCTATGCACGGATATCTAACTTGAATATTTTTTCTGATCCCTTGAGATATGATTCAGAATTATAAACTGCCGTTAAACCTTTTCCTGCACATTGTAGTGTGGGAATCCTTCTACAAAACAAACAAGTGGGAGGAATTAACCTTTGTTTGGTCTTATGAATAACGCCCAATTTTTAGTAATTTTTACCTACGGAGGTGATGGTCAGGGAAATGACTTTGCCTACACCGTTTGGAATTTGTCTAACTTTGTTTATAACGAAATAAATACAACCTGGAACTGATGGGAAGCACACTAACAAACACCCAGCCAAAAGACACCTACAAAAGTCTTTTAAAAACCAGCGATAGTACCGAACTATCCGGAACCGCCAAATATGTCAGCGATGGCAATGGTAACGATTCAGCCCTGGCCTTAAGTACTTCTGCGGTAGGCATCGGCACGGATTCGCCCACTACTACTCTTGAGGTTTCAAAAAACGATGCCGTAACTAATGATTCTTCAAATGCGCTTGAAATAACCCACACAAGTTCGGGTACTACTGCAAACGGCTTTGGCGTTGGTTTAGGTTTCCGAATTGAGAATAGTACCTACGGTGTAATTAATGAGGTCGGAAGAATTGAGGTTGTAGAAACTGACCAACCCGTTTTGAACGATGCTATGGTTTTTTATGTAAAGACCAATAACACAATGACCGAAATGGTGCGTATTATACCAAGTGGTGGCTTAACTTTCAACGGGGACACCGCAGCAGCCAACGCCCTTGATGACTACGAGGAGGGGACTTGGACGCCTACTTATGTTGCACCGGGTGTTACTTTTACTCACGCAACACAATACGGAAGATACACAAAAATAGGTCGCCAAGTAATTGCTCAAATTTATATAAGAGCGACAGCCGGAACCGGTACTACTAGCAACGCGGTAACTATTGACGGTTTACCCTTTGTATCAAATTCAGACGGCTTGGCTCAAAGTGCCGGTACAGTTTGGTATAGTGGTTCATCTAATATCACTCCGTTGAGTATTTCAAATAGTACGGCTTTTTATTTGTGGATAAATAGCACAACGGCCGGTTTAAGTGCTAACGATGTAATAAACGGTGAGTATCTTGTCGGAACACTCATGTACTTTGTTTAAAAAATAACTTTCTAAATTTTACATATCATGGCTTTAAAAGAGCGCACAATTACCGATAAGGTAGAAATTGTAACCGAGTTTAAGCACATCCAAGTGCGTCAAGCGGTAGAGATTTACGACACAATCAGCAACGAGGTAAAGGCCCAGTCTTACCACCGTGCCGTAGCCGTTTGCGGAGATGACGCAGCTGCTGCTGCTTTAGGTGTGGCAGACATTGCTGCTGTTGTTTGGACAGACGAGGTTAAGGCAGCCTATGCTGCAAGCCTCGCAGAGTAAAGTGGACACGGCCCTGGCTTGGAGAGATCCGGCTGGGGCCAAGCTCCAGAAAAAAATTAGGTGATGAAACACAATGAAATGCTCGCAATCAACTGGGTGAGCAACGGACTGGGCTTTCTGACTATCAACATGGATCAGGGCCTTTTTTACTTTAACATGTTGCTGGGCATCACCACAGGCTGTCTTTACCTTTATGACCGCTTCAAAAAGAAAAAATGAAGGAGCGCATCTTAAACAACTGGAAGACCAGCGCAGTGGGAGCTGCCCTGATTGTGGGAGCTCTGATCCTGGTGTGGTTTGAAAAGGCATCCCTCTCTGAGCTGGTGCCTTTCTGGGTGGGAGCCTTTGCCTTATTCTTTGCTAAGGACTGATGAAGCTCACTGAGCACTTTTCTCTGGAGGAGCTGACGCGCACAAGCCGGAACGCTGTGAACCTGCCAGGCATAAAAGAAAAGGAAGCACTCAAGCTCTTAGCTGAAAAGGTCCTGCAACCCGCCAGAGAGATCCTGGGCAGGCCTATCCGTGTAACCTCAGGATACAGATCAGTGGTGACCAATAGGCTGGTGGGAGGATCTAAGACCAGCCAACATCTGAAAGGGGAGGCAGCTGACCTCCAATGTGACAATAACCAGGAGCTTTTTGATCTGATAAAGGATTACCTGGAATTTGATCAGTTAATATATGAGCACACAGGACCAACAGGCCCAGCCTGGATCCATGTGAGCTACAAAAAAGAGGGAAACCGTGGCCAAGTATTACAAGCTATTCAAGTGGGCTCTCGTACCACTTATCTGCCTTACAAGCTGTAAGGCTCCAGAGGCCATCCAGCGCACAGACACCCTGATTGTAACGCAGGAGAGAGTGCTGGTGGACACGCTTGAGATATACAAGGACACCATTCTCTATCAGGACCGCGTCAAGGTCCAACTACAATACCAGGACAGGAAGATCCTGGTCCGGGCAGAGTGCCCTTCCGATACCATCAAGGTGCAGACCGTCAAAAAGGTGTACATGACCAAAGAACTGGAGAGATCCAGGAAATGGATCGGCAGCCTTTTCATTGTGGCATTAGTGCTATTCATCCTTTTACTACTCAAACGATGATCAAACAAGCCCACAGAAACAGTCACATCTATGAGGTGAAGACAAAGATGGAGCTTTTATGCATTTCAGATGTCCACTGGGACAATCCTAAATGTGACCGGAAGACATTGGTCCGACACCTGAACCGCTTTCCAGACGCTAAGATTGCCATAAATGGAGACATGTTCTGCTATATGCAGGGACGCTTTGATCCACGCGGAAGCAAAAAGGACATTCTGCCAGAACACAACAAAGCCAACTATCTGGACGCGGTGATTGAAGACGCGGTACAATGGTGGGGACCATATAAGGACAGGCTGATCCTGATTGGATACGGAAACCATGAGACCAACATCCTGAAACGACTGGAGACAGATCCCCTGCGCAGATTCGTGGACCTCTTTAACTATGTCCACAAGAGCAATGTGCAGCTGGGAGGATACGGAGGCTGGCTGACGGTTCAATTCAGTCCGACTAAGACAGTGAGAAAGAGCTATACCATCCACTACTTCCACGGATCAGGAGGTGGAGGAGCTGTGACAAAGGGAACCATCCAACACCAGAGAAAGATGGCAGATGTGGAAGGAGCGGATTGCATCTGGATGGGCCATGTCCATGAGCTGTACACCATGATCCAGACAAAGGCCACACTGGACCACAACAGGATCCCTGTGTTGAAAGATGTCCTGCACCTCCGCACAGGTGCCTACAAGGAGGAATATCAGGACGGACATGGGGGCTGGCACATAGAAAGAGGAGCTCCTGCCAAGCCTATCGGGTGCATCCATTTGGAGATAGGATGCGTTTCTACCAGTAAACTGTACGCAATTCCCACAATAATCACGAAATAGTGACCAATTTTGGGGATTTTTATGTCTGTGAGTTTTTTATAACTTGGAGGCATGGAAAAAGGAACACTTCACACAGCACTTGAGATCCTGGGATGGATTGCCTGTATGGCGGTCGGCATCTTCATGCTCAAGATCATCAGCTTGGCACTATGACCGCCCTTGAGGAGGCTCAGGCTAAGCTCGCTCTGGCTACTTTAAAGCTGGAGAAATTACATGACGATTATCAGATTGTCAACCCGGAAGCCGTATACTGGCTGCTCCGTATGAAACGCGCCTCCGCGGTAATGAGGGAGGCATCTATGAAACTAATGGAATTAGAGTCCATTGAAATCCCAAGCAAGCTAAATGAAAAATAGCACAATCACATCCGTCCAGGGCAATGGTACCTGGGAAGGGCCTCACGGCCTGCTCTACTCCTATGAGGTGCGCCTCGCTAATGGAGACCACATCCTGCTCAACGCCAAAACGGAAAACGCTTTCCAGATCGGCAGTGAGTTACACTATGAGCTCACAGGTAAAACGGACCGCAATCAGACGCCCTATGCCAAAAAGATCAACCCGCAATTCACCGCTCAAAGATCTGCTCCTGTGGCTCAAGCTGGAGGTGACGATCGTCAGAAAAGCATTGAGGTACAAATGGCTTTTAAGGCTGCCATGGAGTACTGCATTTCAAAGGGTGAGAACATTGGAAACACAGTGGAATATGCAAAGTTCATCTTTGACCAGATCCAGGATGCCAAGCGCAGCTTTTAACGCTTACACGGATGTATTCCTGGAGCTTGAACGCTTGGAGGAAGAGCTCCGCGGTAAGTATGCCATGAGTACACCTGAAGAGAAAGACAAGCTGTGGCACCGCCATGAAGTCATTCTACATTTGAAGGCGTACATCACAAAACGCCTGGATCCATGAATGTAAAGCAGAAAGGGAATAGGTTTGAGCAGCTGATTGCACGGCTACTCAGACCGCTCTTTCCCGATGTAGCCACAGCGCGAGAGCGTGACCGCTGGCTGGACTCTCAGGGAGTGGACCTGGTGAACACCTATCCCTTCCTGATCCAGGCCAAGCATGTGGAGAGAGGACTGGATCCTCACAAGGTGCTGGCGCACATGCCTGAAATAGACGGCCAGTACAATCTGCTTCTATGGAAGAAAAACCGCAAGGGAGTACTTGTGGTGCTTTCCCTGGAGGATGCGACTGAGATAGCATACATGATGAAACGGGAGAAACTCCTCTAAAGTGTAAAGTATATGGCGCACAAAGTGTCAAGTGATCTTGTGAAAGAGATCAGGATGAATGGATGTAACCAAATGAAAGGTGACATGATCCGCTGGCTGGGAGAGCATCCCAATGCTTCAGCCCTGGATCTGGTTAAGCATTTTTGTGGAACGATATGGATGAGTGGAGGCACAGAGGATGGACGATACAAAGAAGGCCAAAACTTTAATCCATGAGAGTGCTGGAACTATTTGCAGGATCCAGGAGCATAGGCAAAGCAGCTGAGGAGCTTGGCTTTGAGGTGTTCAGCTCTGATATCAGTGACTTTGATGGCATTGATTATGTGGTTGACATCTTGGACTTTGACCTCTCACGCTTACCCTGGAAGCCTGACATCATTTGGGCCAGTCCTCCCTGCACATCTTACAGTATTGCGGGAATTAGACACCACAGGGATGGCCAATATCCTAAAAGTGATTTTGCCGTAAAGAGTGATAAAATGATTTTGATGGTGCTGTCTATGATCCAGGATCTGAAGCCATCTTACTATTTTATTGAGAATCCGAGAGGGATGCTGAGAAAAATGCATTTCATGCAGAACTTGCACCGCGACACGGTAACCTACTGCCAGTATGGTGACTTTAGAATGAAGCCAACGGATATATGGCATTTTAGTTCCTGGATTCCAAAGCCAATGTGCAAAAACGGTGATCCATGTCATGAAGCCTCTCCAAGAGGTCAGACAGTGCGCAAACTAAGAGCTCAGGGTGTTGACATTAAAAAAGGAGGCACTGAGAGCTTAAAAAATGATTATGAACGCAGCAAAATCCCGCATGAGTTATGCCTGGAGGTATTAAAATCCTGCGTGAGCAAATAGAATATAATAAGAGCAGAGGCTGGCGAACTGATAACCTGGAGCGTATTGCTCGTGAGTTATGGTTAGTGGTTGAACAGCGCGATCAGGCTGAGGATTTACTTTTTAAGTGTTTTTTGTATCTCCTCAAATCAGAACGCCATGCCTCACATCTTTATTGGATCTCCAAACTGGACCAGGAACAGCTTTATCAGGAGCTGGACGCAGAAGCAGAAATACACCTTTTAAAACATAGATACAACGAATGGAAGCAATCGATGGGATAACAGATCCATGGATGGCAGGGTCTTGGATCCTGGAACAGATGAAGAACGGCTTTTATCACAACGGCCGTTTTTTTGTCTTCAATGGTGAGAAATATGATGAGGTGACCAGTGAGAACCTCCAGCTGCTGATCATGTCCCTGCTCAAAGAGAAATGCACCACAGGGAAGGTCAACATGATTATGGACCGTCTGCGCTTCGCATTGCCCTCACATGAGTACTCAGAGAAATACATTGCCTTTGAAGATGGGTACATTGATCCATACAGGCTCACCTTACAGAGAGAGAAATACATTGAGAAGCACAAAATCTTTCAGCTCATGCCTTTTCAATATGATGTCACAGCACAGCCAGAGAAATGGTTCAGCTTCCTGGATCAGATCTTTGATGGGGATGAGGACCATCAGGAGAAGAAAGACCTGCTCCAAGAGTTTTTTGGGTATTGCTTCATGCGTGATATGAACCTCCAGAAGGCTCTGGTCCTTTATGGAGATGGAGGCAACGGCAAGAGCATTGTCCTGGATGTATTGGCTGAGATGGTGCCCAAGGTATCACGCTTGGAATGGGGAGAGCTATCAGATCAGAGAGGCCTTGAGCGTTTGGCTGACAGCTGGGTGAACATAGCCACAGAGATAAGCTACAAAGAGACGAATGCCACAGTGGGCTTTAAGAAAGCTATTGCTCAGGAGACCATGACAGCGAATCCCAAATACAAGGCACCATTTGACTTCAAGAGCAATGCAAAGTTTGCCTTTGCCACGAATGGACTACCACAGACGGACGATCCCTCCAGTGGAGTGTTTAGGCGTTTAATAGTCCTAAGCTTGAACAACAGCTTTGTGGGAAAAGAGAATTGGACTCTGTTCAATGAGCTTAGGGAGGAGATTCCTGGCATCTTTAACTGGGCCTTAATAGGTGCAATGCGATTGAGGAAGAACAAAACATTTACGCATGTCCCCTCCAATATGCAAGAGCTGGCAGAGTACAGGAGAGCCATCAACAGCCTCCAGAGCTTCTATGATGAGAACCTTGAGATGTACGAAGGGCAGGAGATATCCTTCCAACAGTTCTACCGAGATTACACTTCGTACTGCTTGGAGACATCAAACAGGCCCTATGCACGAAACAAGATAAGACAAGTAGTTAAGCAGTTAGGGCTTAAACTAAAGGTGTACACAGCAGGTGATAATGTGCGCATGGTCAAGGCTTTAGCACCAATCAACTGGTCCAACGATGGTACATTCTAATTAACTACTAACTACTACTCATAAAACATTTACATGTATAGTATTAGCCTCATATATATAGAAAAGTTTTAGAAATAGTAGTTAATTAATTAATTCATGCCCAACTACCTCAAGCATAGACATGCACGCACAAGGGGATACTACCACCAGGAGAAGCTCTACAAGAGCACAGCCTGGCGTAAGTACCGCACAGCCTACCTCAATAGGCAAGGTGGCAAGTGTGAGAGCTGTGGTGATACACCACCTGACCACATGCTGCACCTGGATCACATCAAGCCATTGGCTCAAGGTGGTGAGCCATTCAACACAAAGAACTTGCAAATACTATGCGTGATCTGTCACGGCAAGAAGACAGCAAAGGAGACATGGGGGGGTGGGGTTCCATCTGAAACGCCTGCCCGGTAGATT
>Ga0222714_10002931_pt1 | contig 17724 bp, 11 predicted proteins | sample C33_3DmetaG_FD_165048 | JGI IMG/M metagenome (GOLD analysis project Ga0222714, IMG submission 165048) | Estuarine water microbial communities from San Francisco Bay, California, United States - C33_3D | ecosystem: Environmental > Aquatic > Marine > Unclassified | place: USA: California...
GCTCCCGTCGTCGTCGTCCTCCTCCTCCTCGTCGTCGCTCTCGCTCTCGCTCTCGCTCCGCGCGACGCGCGCGCGTCTCGCCGCCGCGCGCCCCGCTCGCGCCGCCGCCGCCGACGTCGTCGACGCCACCATCCTCGACCTCGCGCCTCGTCGCGTCACCCGACCACCCATCCCGCGCCTCACGCGCCCTCCAACGACCCAGAATGCGCCCCCGAATGCGCTCCACCGTCCGTCCGCGCGTCCTTGCGCGCGCGCGCGGCGATAAGCAGCGACGCGGCGCGAAAAGAAACCACCCCTCCCGCGTCGCGCGCGTCCGTCGCGTCTCACGGCGCGCCTCCACGGCGCGACGCACTCCCGACGACCGGCGACGACGCGGCGAGGGCAACGCCATCGCCGGCGGGACCTCGCGGTCGGTCGGTCGGTCGATTATCAGTGTCCCCTTCGCCTCTGGTCACGATCGGTGACATGTCACAGGATGACGCCACCAGATGTATCACTCGTGGCCATGATGCATGACGCCACCAGATGTATCACCCATACGTTGTCCCACGCCCCCCCGTGTCCTGGTCGTGATCGGTCGATGATGCGGAATTGACGCCACTAGATGTATCACAGTTATGTTGTCCCACCCTCCCCCTGTCCTGGTCGTGATCGGTCGATGATGCGGAATTGACGCCACCAGATGTATCACCCATTTCGACGACGCGGTGGTTACGACGACGTCGCCCGACCGCAGCGTCGGTCGCGTGCGTGCGTGTCGTGCGTCGTGCGCGGTGCGTCGCGCGGACGTTGGTGGGGTCTCTCTCGCTCTCGCGCTCTGTTTCGCGCGCGCGCGATCGGGCCTCGGGTGTGTGTGTGTATCGCGCGGTCGAGGAGTGACGACGATGGCGATGGCGATGGCGATGGCGACGACGACGCGTTTGGGTGACGGCGTTCGCGGGCGCGCGCGGTGGCGCGCGCGCGGTGGCGCGCGCGTCGCGTCGCGGGTGGAGGGTGTGGTGACGGTGGTGGCGATGGCGGCGAGGGGTGGTCGGGCGCGTCGGGCGTGCGGTGGTGGCGGCGGCTCAGGCGGAGGAGGAGGAGGAACCTTTCGAGCGACGACGTTTGCGTTTGCGTTTGCGTCTTCGTCTTCGTCTTCTTCTTCGTCGTCGTTGCGCGCGGTGTATAACGCGTCGTGGGACGGCATGGAGGATTCATCGAATGGTGATGACGGGATTTTCGCAGACGGCGGGCGCGAGGACGAGGAAGAGATGCGGGTGCGGGTGAGCGCGCTCGGGTACGCCGGGGCGTTGCTCTTGAACGTCGCGCTCGGGACGTTGTTTTGTTGGTCGTTTTACTTGATCCCGCTCGAGGCGCACTTAGGCGTTGGGCGGGCGATGTTGTCGAGTGTGTTTTCGTTGAGCACGATCGCGACGGTGTGCGCGATGTCGTTTGCGGGGCCAGTGGTGTACGCGAGGTGGGCGCCCACGCGGTTGGCGGTGGGTTCGGCGCTTTTAGCGGCGTGCGGATTGTGGACGGCGTCGTTTGCCGTGCCTTTGCGCGCGGTATGGCCGCTGTTCTTGGGGTATGGCTTGATGTTTGGCTTTGCATCGGGCCTAGGCTATGGGCTTTCGGTACAAATGTCGTCGTACGCGCCGCTCAAGTCTGGACTGGCGACTGGATTGGTGACGTCGGCGCGCGCGTTTGGGGCGTTCATCTTTGCTCCGCTCGTAAAACAAGCTATTATTGCCCATGGACCACAATTTGCGATTCATCAACTTGGCACGTACATTGCCGCGTCGGCAGTTCCTATTTTTTTACTCTTCAACGGCAGTGGATTGACGCGTCCGCTCGCCAAGCGGCGTTCGACGAGTAGCGTCACGCTCGAAGAGATGGAACGGGACATCAAGTTGAAACCTCTCGTGCGCTTGTTATGGCTGTGTATGGCCACCGGGTTGTTCTCGGGATTGATGGTCATGGCACACGGCGCCACGTTACTTTCATCCCGCGGGATTTCGGCGCAAATGCTCGTCATTGGTGGGATTTCAATCGTCTCCGCCATGACTAGCGCCGGGCGCATTTTGGGCGGGTGGCTGTGCGACCGCGTGCCGCCAAAGCGCGTGCTAGTTTTCACCCCGCTCCTCGCCGTGGGACCGCTGATTTGGGCAGCAATGGACAAGACGTCCATCATAGCTGGCGAACTCTCGCTCGCCGCCGCAGGGCTTGTATACGGCATGTTTGCGTCGACGATTCCCGTCGAAGTGCGTCGCGTCGCCGGCGCCGGCGATTTCGCGCGCACATACGGCCGAATTTTCACCGCGTGGGGTTTAGCCGGCCTAGCCGCACCCTATCTCGCTGGTGTGTTTTACGATCGCTATGGCGATTACACTCTTGCTTTGATTGTTGCCGCCGTGTTGAGCGTCACGTCTGCCCTGCTCGCGCAACTTCTCGAATCGCCTCGAAAAGCCGCGCGCGAGCAACTCGCCAATGAGGAATCCCGCGCCGAGACCGCCGCGCGTCTCGGCGAACGATTCATCGATTGCACCAAAACAACCGAAAACGACTAACACACGCACGCGCGCGTCATAGATCTAGACCATATGACGACGCATTGTAAACACCGTCAAGAATAGCTCCACCTGTCCCGTCACTTCTTCGCGCGCGTGCCCTCACACCCAAGCGCGCGGCATCGCCATGACAAACGACAACGACGACGGCGACGACTCACAACAGCAACAACGCGACCCGTTCGAGCTTTTGGCGCCGATCAATCGCACGAAACCGAGCCAACCCGCGGCGTTCACGTCACCAGCCACAGGGCACACCAAGACAGTTAAGCTCACCACCGAACGCGACGAAACGACGCAAACGAGCGATGTCACGTCGTCAGCGCAAATGGAGGAGTTGATTGCGCGCGTACGTGCGCTAGAATCCATCGCTCGGGAAGGATTTGCGGCGCAAACGTCGGCGATGAAGAAGGTAATGAAGAAGGTGGAGGCGTTGACGGGACGGTTAGAGAGCGTCGAGCGCGCGTTGTCGACGACGAGAACAGAGGAAGATATCGACAACGACGTTACAGATGTTCGAGTTCCCGATGATGTGCGTCGGACGAGCTCGTATGAGGACATACGTGGGGGTGAGAGCGGTCGGGAGGACTACGGGTACGCTCGGGATTACGACGCTCGGGATTACGACGCTCGGGATTACGACGAGAGAAGCAGCGCGCCTCCGCCTCCACCGCCGCCTCCACCGCGGCATGGACATCATCACCACGGGCACCCACCACCTCCCCATCACAGAGGTCTGCCGCCGCACGGAGGTCCGCCGCCGCACGGAGGTCCGCCGCCGCACGGAGGACCGCCGCCGCCGCATCACTACGGAGGACCGCCGCCGCAGCGCTACGCGCCTCCTCCGTATAGTGGTCCACCTCCGCCGATGACGCCCGAGCCTCAGCCTTCATACGGTGCGCCGCCAACATCGCCCGCATCCGTGCCACTCGAGCACATGATTGCAGATTTCGCAAGCATGGGCTTCACGCGTCAGCAAGTCGTCGACGCCGTCGGCGCCATGGCGGCGCGAGGAGAAAAGATTGAAGTCAACGACGTCTTAGATCGTCTCATGCGCGAATTCGCGTGAGCGCACGCGATAACGAAACATTGAAATACACAAATATGAAGTTTTGATACACAAATATACACGTCCACACTAGTACGATTTCAACGCCGGGTCGTCCACCATTTCGCTAAAGTCGCCAATTTCGTGCTGCCTCGACACGGCATAGCACTTGTGTGTGGTGTATAACCACTCATTAAACGCACTCAGCGTCGTCACACGCGACGCATTCTCACGTAACGCCGCCACTGACGCCGCTTCCCTCGCCGCTCTCGCCTCCAACGCCTCATTTGACACTCCCGCGTCTTCGGTGCTCACAAACGTCATGCGCACGTCCCCCGTCGGGCTCATCCCCCACACCCACTCAAACGCCGCCTTTGTGCGCGGTAAATGAAACGCACTGGTGACAATTTCAACCTCTCGCCACATCAGCGGTATCGCGTGTAAACATAACGAGTAATACGCGTTCCCAATCGTATCCATCGACGCCGTATCCTTCAACACCGCCTCCGCCGGCACCCCGTGCTCGCGCATTAAATACTCCGCCATGGCCGTAGATTCGTGTAAATTGAACCCTCCGCGCGCCATCGGCGGGGGCTTGTGCGGGGTCATCGACCCCGAGCATAATATCTTCACCCCCGCGTCGGCGCTCGCGCCTTTCCACGCGCGCGCGGCGTAATCCAGTCGCGGGGTCACCCAGCGCGGAAGCGCGCCTTCATCCGTCATGCCGCCGGCGACGACGACGATGGCGTCGAGCGCGCTCGTCGTGACGCGGCGACTGGTGCGCAAGTTGACGCGGCGCGTGATCGTGATGCGCGCGCGCGTCGGCGCCAAAGCGAGCATCATCGGCGGGCGCGTTTTGACGACGCGTGCGAGTTCGTTGGATCTCGTCACATTGCGACGCCGCCGCCTCTACCGTGATGTTCGCGCGCACACGCACCGCTGCCGCCGGTGCTGGCGCGCTGGTGCGCGCGGCGCGATCGCCGCTGGGTGCTGAACGCGCGTGGGGGTCGTTCGGGGCGCTCGCGGGACGACGCGCGGGGGTTGAATGCGCGTCATCGTCGTCATCGATGAGGTTTTGTGCGCGTGAATATTCCAGTGCGATTCGCGCGCGAATGGTGGGGTGGGCGCACGCGTCGCGTCGAGGGTTCGCGAGCGAGGGGGTGAAACCTGAGCGCACGCTCACGGAGGCGTTATTGGAGGAACACGCGCACGAATCGGCGGCGTACGAGCCTTCTGAGACGGCGACGGCGGGGCCACCGGCGCCGTTTGAGTTACACGAAACAAAGGGCGACGCCGAGGTGACGCTGACGAGAAAGTTTGGCGATAACGATGCGGAAGAAGTGACGGTGACGTTTATTGCGCAAGAAGATCCGTATGAAGAGGATGATTTCGACGATGAGGATTTCGACAATGACGCCGAAGCGGAGGACGCGATGGCAGAGGATGACGACGCGGATGGTTTAAATGACGATGAAGATGCGATAACGATTTCATTCAACGTCGTCGTGAGTAAGACTGATGGTAGTGCGTATTTGGATTTCGACTGTTTGACGGATGGGGAAATTATCGAGATTCGTCACGTTGGGTTTGAGGCGTTTGATGAGGAGAACCCCGTGATTGGCACAACGTATTCGGGTCCGAATTTCGAAGACTTGGAAGAATCCGTGCAAGACAAGTTTCACGATTACTTGGAAGAGCGTGGAATCAATGCCGACTTGGCCAACTACATTATCGAAGCACATTTAGATAAAGAGCAGCGCGAGTATACGTCATGGCTTGAACGCGTGGCACACTTTGTCAAAAAATAAAACGCGGGCTTCCGACACACACTACACATTAAATTTGTAATATTGCAAACTCATGATACAATCGACGTGCCGAAAACTTGGAAACATCGCTTGGCGGATTGAGCGTCGCGCACAATGTACTGCATGACACACAAATCAATCCAAGGTGCTGTTCTTTCAAGCTCTTCGTGCTTGGTCAAGCGCGCCAAACGGCTCGCGACTCTTTCCCGCGTCTTGGCATCCTTCTTAAAATCTGCGGGAGTGATGTTATGAAAGAATCGTTCCGCTTCTTCACCAGCTACATACACATCAACTGTATCGGTGCCATCGATGACACGAAGACACACGCCGTATTGGAAACCAGACGCTGTGCCAGGCTTGGGCGTGCACATCTCCTCGACGTCTGGGCTAAATCCTCTGATGACCACGCGCAATTTGTGCCGCATTGGTGGTTTTGACAGCAACATTTCTCGAATTGTGCTATAACGCATATTCGGATGCGTCGTCACCGTAAGCGCTGGTGAGTTGTGCGGTGCACCCCAAGCTGCGACGACGTTGTTCAACTTGCGCTCGTCGTACTGTCGAATGAGATCTGGAAGAGCCTTCTTGTTGCGCACAAATGATGTTTCGCGTCGAACAAAGCCTTGCAGTTGACCACGCACGACTTGCGTGTTCAAGTTTCGGATTTTTACCCATTCTCCGGCGTTCGGAATCTCATCTAGTTCAACCTTGCTGCTGTGCATGAAAATTGGAAACGCCGAGCCGATGCGCGGCATGGCGTGATTTTCCTTTTCTGGTAACTCGTCTTGGCCGTTCTTCAAAAATCCATGCGCGTAAAATTGTTGCTTATCTAGTTCACTCTCTAACTCAAGATCTCTATGATCGACATTCATCTCATTTCTTTGCTCAGAAAGTGCCGTCGTCATCGAAGGCGGTAACGGTGGCGCGTCTGTGCCGTCCCATACGAGCATGACGTATGACCCATCTGAACCTTCCACAAAGTGTGCATCTAAAATCAAGCAGTACAAATCGAAAAACTCCTGTTGCTTGATGTCGCAAATTCTACGAAGCTTGTTATCCGGACCCTTCGAACCAAACTCATCCATGAAAGGTAGCGTTTGCGCGCGTCTCGCGTACTCACGCAACGCGTTGATGCGGCGACCATCTGACACGCTCGCATTCTGTGAGCTCTGCGCGTACGGCTCAGTTGATTCTCCATCCCCATGAAACAAGCACCATGCAGATTTCGACGTACCAGCTCCGTTCAATGCTCCAGTCTTGCAAATGAACTGCGGCTTCCCGTTGAACATTTGAGCAGTTAACCGATGAATGCGAATAATGTCCCCTTCTGCCGGTCTCGGCAACTCATACGGGTTGGAATCAAAGAACGTCACTTGAATAGAACTCGGTACGCGCCCTAAGTCATCAGCGGAGCCGTACACGACGCCTTGCGTCGACGTCGTCTCGTCGAAGATCTTCAACGTCATCTTAGAGTCGCTCCCGCGCGTCTTCGCCACCGCCGTCGGGTCACTCACCACCCCGTACACGTTCACATATTGCCTCTGGTCAAACGAACGCCCGCGATTGAGCCACATCGACTGACACGTTTCATACTGGTACATCCTGTGACGATCTTACGGTACAATCGCGCGCTTTGTGTAACCAAGTTTTTTCAAATTTAAATTCAGATATGAACACACGTATTGGTCAACACCGCCGTCGTCCTGTCGCGCACGTCGCGCTCGATCGCGAACACTGATGTGCGTTAATTCTACTCTTTCGCGCGCGCGTATCGGGCGTCACACGTGACCGTGTGTAGCGCAACTCGGTGTCCTCGTTGTTTGCGAGGTGAACAGTGAGGCAACCGCATTCGCGCGCGCGCGCATTCACGACGACGACGCACGTTGTCGTTCGTGCGAAATATGAAAGAACGCGCGCAAAATACGAAAGCGACGACTTCGGCGGCGGCGAGCGCGACAAACACGCACCGCTCGCGTACGGATTCTAAATACTTTAGCCAAGACGACGAATTCTTTGCGCACGCGGTGAGGGGGTCGCCGCAAGGGTCGATGGCACGCGCGCCGCGACGAAGTGAAAGTGGCAGCGAGAATATGTATATAGAAGCCGAGCAGACGCTGGAGGGCGCGTCTGGTGGAGATTCGGAGGAGCCATCGCCTAGGGGGGTTGCGGGTTCGCTATCGCGAGACTCGTCTGGGCGCTTTCACTCGCCAATCCAATCGCCTCGCGGGCTCGTCGGTGGCGATGACGCAAACGCGCATTCACAGTGGAGTGATAGTTCAGTAGCAGATGATACCGCGATGGGGGTTGGCGACTTAGCGCACAAGTCTTCAGACGGTAAGCCACTGACACTGAAAGAGTCGCAACAAAGCCTGAAGAAAAAAACACTCGAGGAGGCGGGGACGTTGAAGATAAGAGACGTAGATACAGGGAAAGAGTTCATTATGCGGAAATCCGAGGCGAGTGCTTTACTACAGCAGCAGCATTCTGGACGGAAAATTGTGAAAGACGCAGCTACCGGAACAAAGTTGTCAGTCAACGAGTTTGGTGCCCAGGCTGGATTGCCGTCGAATGCGCCTCGTGTTGCAGTGTCCGGCCGCGGCGAGAAAGTTATGACAGATCTACGTGCTATACAAACACTATCTGCTCACGAAGGCGCGTTGTGGACGATGAAATTCAACAGGAAAGGTACGTATCTTGCGACTGCTGGACAAGACAGAATGGTGCGCGTATGGAGTACGTTGAGACCCTCAAAGCGCCGGGGTGACGTATTATTTGAATCGACACCCTTCAGATCTTACGCTGGGCACAAAGGAGATATTCTAGATTTGTGCTGGTCGCACACTGATTGGCTTTTATCAAGTTCCATGGACAAGACTGTACGTTTGTGGTACACGACAATGTCTGAGTGCTTGCGCATTTTCACGCATCAAGATTTCGTGACATCCATTCAGTTCAATCCAGTGAACGACAAATATTTTATTTCAGGTTCTCTCGATGGCAAGCTTCGGTTGTGGAATATTCCTGACTTGAAAGTTGTCGATTGGGTGGATATTGGAGAAATGGTAACTTCGACGGCGTTTTCTGAGGATGGTACACGCGCAGTTGTTGGGACACACAAGGGTAAATGTCACTTTTACGGTGCTGATAATTTTAAATTCGAGCACTCGCACATGATCGCGGTGAAAAATTCGCGCAGTAACAACCCGATCGGCAGGAAAATCACTGGCTTGGAATTTAAGCCAGGTGAAACTGACAAGCTTCTTGTCACCGCAAACGATAGCCGTATCCGCCTTTATGATGGCCAGACAATGTTGGCCTGCAAGTACAAAGGTCACTCGAATCAAAACTCGCAAATTAGGGCATCATTCTCCCCTGATTCAAAATTCATAATTAGTGGAAGTGAGCAACCTGAAGTATTCATTTGGCGTACAGACAAAATCACTGCTCCAGGGTGCATGTGTTCGGGGAATGCGCTCAAGCAGCGCGAGTATGAAAAGTTTTCAGCTGAAGAGCAACACGTCACGGCAGCGATATTTGCTCCGGAAAATTTGCGTTCGGCAAGGGCTTTCCCATTGGAAGAACTAGAAGGACCTAAGGGTCAAATTATCGTCACAGCGGGCTACACAGGCAAAATTCAAGTCTTTGAACAGCTCAAGTAAAACGACGTATTGCGTGGACTAATACTCACGAAATGTACACATGTAGTATAAGAACAACATCAATTCATAGAAACTTGTCGTAATATTCGTTTAAGTTCATCTAAAACACTACGTATCTAGCGGCGTCTTCGAAAGATGCCAAACAGCCCTGCCTTTCTTGGCTGCTCCTCTTCTTCGTCACTCCACCCATCGTCGCCACGTTCCAGTCGCCTCATAACTTTGGCTAATTCTGATTCAAGCAGCTCATTGCGCTCAACAAGCTCTCGCTTCGCGTCATTCGCATCCTTCAATTCACCAGCGAGCGTCTTCTTCTCAATTTCCAGTTCACCAAGCAACTCATTAATCGATGTCAAGAGCTGCATTTGTTCTTCGTCCACTTCGATTGATGTGCCTGTACTAGCGCTCTCTGCGAAAAGTTCGGCGTGTTTCGTGTCTGCCTTGACTCTGGCTTCCTGTTCTGAATCCAAATCTTTCTTCATGAGCCACGCGCACAAGAACACCGATTCGTCATCGTCGAACTTTTCTAGCGTCTTCATCAACTCAGAGTCACGAATCTTCTCCTTAAAAAGTCTTTGTTCCTCGCGAGTTGCATCGAGAACGAGTTCAACATGCGCGCGACGAGCGTTAGCTGCTTTTATCTCTTGCAGCAGTCGCTCGTTCTCGGCCTTGACGGCATCGTGCTCATGAAGTCGTTCTTCCAAGTTCACGACTTCAGCCGCGAGCGCGTGGACGCGCTCGTTAGCATCTACAGCGCTCATTGACAGGCTATCTCTATCGTGCGTCACCACATTATTCATTGCTGAGCTTTGTTGAAATTCTATCCACAGCTTATCGAGCTCACTCTGCACATGTGTAAGCTGGGATTTTGTTTCGTTGTAGCGTTGCGTGAGCAAATCGTTCTCAGTCGCGAGTTCATCCATCATAGCCTGCGACTTCTGCAACCCACGCATGAGACCGAGTTTTTCACTCGTCATGTCATCAATGACGTCTTGCAACATTGCTATTTCGCTCTGATCTTCGCGTACCGATCGCGACGTTGCCGCAGAAATTGAAGTATCGGCACGAACGCTTTCAATTATTGCCTCCAACTCAGGCGCCGCTATCGTCGTCGGCGTGTCTGGCGCTTTCAACTCGTCTCGCGACCTTTGAAATATGTCCAATTCGCTCTTATCATCACTTTCGAGCGCACGCATAACGCGTTCATACTGCTCACGCGCTCTCGACGTCGATGTCGTTACGCCCAACACGCCTCGAGCGGCTTCGTCTTCACTTTCATCTTGAGCGCGTTCTTCTTCTGTTTCTTCCTCCCTATTCTTCTCTGCAACTACACCCGAATACTGGTCCGCTAATACCGAATATGCGTTACTGACGTCCAAACTCGAGACGACCGCGTTGCGCACGACTACAGGCGAAACTTCGTCCACCGTCCCGCCAACCACCGAACGCGCAAACGCATCACCCTCGCCGTACTCATCCTCAACATCTGCAAATGGATTGGACGTGGAGACTACGTACGCTACCGGCGGCGGCGGAGACATTGTCGCCCTCGCCGTACCATCGCGTCGATCGTCGTCGTTATCGACGGCAGGTGCGTGGTGAACATGTCTGTAATCAAAATCCTCAGCCACCGTCGTCGCGTCGGCGCCGTCGCCGCGTCGAACGTCGCCCTCGCTCGCTTCAGAGGACGACGCGACCGCAGTCTTTTTCGCCGCTCTGAACGCGTCGAGACGCGCTTTCCCTCGCCTCGCCGCCGCACTCGTCGCCATGGTATGAGGTGGATTCAATTCACATCATCATCCTCACACGACCGCGCGCGCGCAACATGACCGCGCCGGAAAGTCCACCGCGCGCGCGCGACGCCCAGCACGCCGCCGCCGCTGCCGCCGCTGCGCACGCCACGCACGACGCGCGCATGACCGCCCTCGCGGCTCGCCGCGCCGAGCTCGGAACCACCGTGCTCGTGGGTGGCGAAGGTGGCGATTTCATCGCGAGCGCATTGTCTTCCGCCTCGGACGTCGCCGGCGCTATTGACCACGTGCGTGCGCTCGGCGCGCTGCTCGATAGCGACTGCGAACCTCTGCTCGGTTTGCTCGGGTCGCTGGGCGTCGGGCGAGCGCAGGCGTACGAAGAGATGTTGTCCCGGGCGCTCGCAGAGGTGACGAGACGCGTGCCGACGCTGCCGCAAGGAACGTTATTGTCGCTCCTCGACGCGTCATTTCCGTATATCGGTATCGAAGAACTAAAAGTCGTGCCCTTGACTGTATTTGCACACATGACACCCGTGCCGAGCTCGTATTTGAAGCAACTGTCGCACGACGCTGGGTTGTTCCGGCAGCTTCCGACGGAGGTGCAAAGGCAGTGTTGGGCGTTGGACGCCGGGTTGTTACGAAGACACGCGTTGCCGTCCATCGTGGCGTATGGGGATGAAAAGGGCACACTATTACGTAATGTTGACCAAGATTTAGAGCTCACGGTGTTGAAGTTGGAGGATGATTGGTTGGCGGGCGAAGGCGCGACGACAACCGCGTCGGCTCGAGCGAAAGCCGGCGCCAGTGGTAAAGGCGCTATGAAATCGAGGCGGGCGCTACGCACGGCGAGTGCGAGCGTGAATCGATTGAAAAAGATCATAGGGACATCCAGAAATGCGTACATTGAAGTCATTCGCTTGTGCCGAAAACATTTTGAGAGTAACGGGGACGACGCGTCGTGCTCGCTTCGTTCGCAGTTGTTGATGGCGTACCACGACGCGGGCGAGACGGAGTTGTGTTCGGCGGACAAGTGCCATCGTTTAGCATGGCTCATGGATGCGTGCATAAGAGATAGATATTTAGATAGCAGGCGGTTGCATGAGATGGCGAGTATTATCGACGCCGCGGTTGCGGCGGCGACAAAGGTGCATAAGAAAAAGGCGCCCATCAAGGCGCCGGCGCGACCGCAGTCGAAACCCGCGGCGCAACAGGATGCGGCAAAGACGACGAGATTTCGTCTTGTCGGCGTGGGTGGCGGCAAAAAGAAGGAAAAAGCTGCCGACGACAGTGAAAATGTCGGCGCCATGGATGCGGTTGAGCACCAGGCATTGTCCGGAGGCATGCCACCTCCACCCGCGCCCACGCCTCCGCCCGTCTCGTCCTCGGCGCTAGACGCGAACGAGCCAACGGCAACGCGTACGACAAAGTTCCGCATCGTCGGCGCACCTAAAGCCAACAAGGATGGCAACGAAAGCGATGACGGTGGAAGCATCAGTCGCGTGCCCGATAGACGAGAGCAAGACGATACCTTTGAACAAGTCTCTGGTGATATGGGCATGATTTTACGCGACCCGCCCGTGTTGCACTTGTTGCTGCACGAAGTTATCCGAACGCTCCAAGGTGTCATTGAGGCGGAGAAACAACCCAAGGACGAGCAACGTTTACACGAGCTCACGCGGTTTTTGTGCCTCGGATTGACTTCTCAAGCGTTGTTACGAGAGAACACGAACGGCATTCCAAAAGTGCCTGCGGAAATAACCGTGGAGTTTTTTCCGATCCTTGGAGATTTGATGTTGAGCGCAATGCTGCGCGACAGCGACGACGATATGGATGTCGAAGACGGCGAAGCGCCGGAGACGTCTGACATGTCGGACGCGGTGCGTCAAAAGCTTTTGAGGCTGATGACGTCCATTGTGGTGAGGAAAATTGCCTTGACGTTTGTGTTGGTTTGCTTGCAAAATGATAATATTCTTACAGCGACTGAGGTCTTAGAAGTCGCAGCAACGGTGATGACAGAGAAGGACATCGCGGATGAGAGTGCGTTCGCCGTGACACTCGCGAGGCGCGTGGCGAGCATGATTTCAAAGAAACAAATCGACACAGACAGCGCGCTCTGGAAGCACGGCGTCGAAGGCATCTTACTTCGCTCAACGTCGGCAAGCTTGGAGGCGCACGACGCTGTATTGCAGTTGCTCATCGCGAGTGCGAGCGGGTTGAGTGCGGAGAGCTTATCGAGCGCCGTCGAAGCAACGTTGGTTAACACAAAAAAGACACGTAAACATCGACGCAAGGGTGCCAAGAAAATCGTCTATGAGTACGAGCCAATCGTCGAGTCACACTCTGTCCGTCATGGAAGTTCTGCGAACTTGGACTCGAAAAATACGGCGGCATCAGAATCTTCTGACGCCGAACAACGCGCGGTAACCGTCGACGTCATTCGCTTGACGTATCAAATGATTGCGAGTAAATTCTCGAGCAAGTTGAACGACACAAACGCACCTGTTTTGTTCGATTACGTCCGTAAGCGTAGTAAGCGTGACGCAGGCGCGCTGATCGACGACGAAGGACCCGCAGACTATTTCGACGATGAAGACGACGGTTCGCTCATGGAACTTGGATTGGACAGAAGCGTGAAATCGCCCAGCGTTATTCGCGACTCGCCTTTGATGTCTCCACGCTAGAAACAATACAGTACAATAGTAATCACAACATCATGCTACATCAACGCGTCGAGTTGACTTTGAATCGTTTCAATCTTCCCAAAGAAATCCACCAGCTCAGTCTTGTTAAACTCCATTTGAAGAAACTTACGGTTGGGCTCTCCGCTCGGCGTCGGCTCGCTCAACTCCAAGTCTATACTCGCCAAGACCTCGTGCGAGCTGGCGACGCCAGTGATGGGAACCTTAAGCTCCCATTGTACGTCTGTCATCGTCTGCCCGGCGATGCCAAACGACTCACCGCGTATCGCGCGCATCGCCGACGTTTCGTGCGTCGACCAGCTCGCGCCAAACGCGCTCGCCAGCGTCGCGCTTGACCCAGCATCGATCAACGCTTGCGTGAGTGCGGCGCCATCGAGACCGTTCGATGACGCATGTATAAAGATATCGCGGCACGCGTGCATAATTGCGCTCAAATCGTCGACATTGATGCCAAAAGTCTCAGTAGCGACGCGCGCGTTTGAAGTGGTTGGGACGCACGTCGCGGGGAGCGCGCGCGCCGCGGCGTCGACGCACGCCGATTTAAACACGTTTTCGTGCGCGCACGCGTGTGCATCCACCACTGCGATCGCGCTGTCGAGCGTAGACGCCATGTGCGCGAGATTCGGGCGTGTTCAGGAATGAAGATCGTAATCCAATCAGTCGCGTTGTCGACTGGGACGCAGAGCGGCGAGACATGAAACAAAAAAAGTAAATCTTGATTGCACGCGGTCAACTGTAAAATGTAAAGCATCAATGTCCACACTTCGATGTACGTCACATGTGCGCGCGTGCATTGTCATGTCGACCGGTAATGACTGGGATTGAATTCAACGACGACACGCGCGCTCACCAACGAACGGCATCTGTGTCCCAGTCGCCGTCGTCGTATTCGCCATCGTCGTATTCTTCGTATCTATTCTCAGCCAAAGGAAGACGACCGACGTGTAATTCGCGTTCTTTGATTTCACCAGGCGTATCAATGTCTTCCTCCGTGGATAGGAGCGGCGTGAAGATATCACTTCGCGTGACGATGCCGACCAATTTCGTTTTGGCGTCAACGACTGGCAAGCGATGGACTTTATTCTTCAACATTTGACCCGCGGCAGCCGCAAGCGATGTTCGAGGCGTGACACATATAGCTGGAGCGCACATTGCGTCGGTAACTTTCAATCCTTTCAAATCCGTGTATTTCGTCAAGTCGCGTGCGGACAAAATTCCGACGACGGTGGCGTCGTCGTCAGATGCAATGACGGGCAGGCCAGTAAATTTTGTGAGCGATTCATGTATGATTGGCGACATCAGTTCCATGTTCGCGGTGACGTGACGAACGGGCGTACTCATGTAATCGCCGATGCGCGCGCTGTATGGATCACTGTCGGCGACGACAAGGCGGTCCATGTCGGTATCGCCGCCGGTGGGCGTGTGCGAGTGGAGATGCGCTCCGACGACACCAGAGCCCAAGCTCGGTTCTTTCCTTTGCGCGAGCGAGCGAAGAGAACGCTTTTTGACTGACGAGTGAGAGTGCGTGATGTTTGCACGCGTCGCGGAAGTTTTCGTGAGCATGGCGTGGAGATTTATAAGGCGTGACGGTTAGCCTCGTCTTGAATCCAATATAACATCTGGGACAACACGCGCGTAGGCACGTCGTATTTCGGAGTCCAACTGTTCCGTGCAACTGTGCTGCGCAACTGTGCGGCGCAAATGTTCAAATATCTACTGTCGCTTGCTAAATCGAGCCATGATTGCACTCGCGGCGAACGCGATGCCCGAAAGATACACCATGGAATAAAGCGCTTCGCCCCTCGTCTCAAATGACGGCACGAAAACGCGTTTTAATAATGAGCGCTGTGGCTTGAGCACAACCGTGACATGGTTCGACATGGACATCACGGTTTGTAAATGGCGACGAACGACGTCTGGTGAAAGCGACTCGATCGCTTGTTGACGTAATTCTTCGTTGATCTCATATAACCTGTCCATATCCCCGCCGAGGACGTCGTGGAGCAAGCGGCTCTTGTACATGCCCATGATATAATCTCTCCAAAATGAATTTTCCGCACGGCTAACCTCGAAGTCACGAATTTCGCACTCACGCACAGCGTTGACATCCTCTTCGCTCGGTCCATTTTCATGAAGCTCCTGCACGACCTGGCGAGCCAAGTCTGCGAGCTCGCTTCCGCGCTCTGGAGCGCACGGGAACGAAATCATAATGTCGCCTCGATACGTATCACCGCACACATCAGGATCTTGATAATTGAAACTCGCGCTCGCCTCGCAAGTGTAAATTTCACCGAACTTGAATCGCAGAAGTGCGAGCAATCGTTTTTCTATGATTGCCGCCGTCATAACAGTATTGAACTTCCCCATCGTCAACTGCATACTACCCTCAAGCGTTGGCTTTCCATGTGCAAAATCAGGATTCGCTATGCGCACCGGAAATGTAATGGACGCCTTTGAAAATGCTTCAGTCATGTGAGCTCGTACTATTCTTTTGATCGCATGCGTTGGAAACTTGAGCGGGAATGGCGTGAGCTTCTTTGTTTGATCTTGGATGTTGCGGAACGCCGCATTCAACTTGTCCTCGTTCGCCGCTGGTATCGATCCCAAATACTTTTCAAGAAGAGGTATCAAAGATTCAATATCAATGGCACCGACCATAATCATCGTAAATTCAGAAGGGTCCAAGAAACATGTGTTGAAGAATGCGCATGCTTTTTCTCGATTCATCTTTCTCAATGACTGCACGGTTACGCGCTGACCGTGGTATGAACGTCCGTACACGAGCGAACGCACGACTTCAGAATAATTACTGTCCGGGTCTCGACTTTGATTGCGAATTTTCTCTTCTTGCATTTGCATCAATGTCTCCAGTAATTCAGGATCATTTGCACGACCGACGTCGTGCGTGAACAGAAGATGTATGCACTGTAACGCGACTTCAATGTCCACAGGGGACGCCTCGCCGCGAATACTACGATAATACATATCGCTCACGTTTGCGTGGACCTCAGCTCGCTTACCCGCAAGAATGCCGTCAAATATATCAGGCCTAAAACCATAAATGCCCAGCTCTTGTGCAATCATATTCGAGCATCTAGCGTCGATGTAATCCACTTGCGATACTTCCGATAAACCGCCTCGTGCGCTACCTCTAATCAGAACTTGGTCGTCTAAGAAATCCGTGACTCGAATAGCCACGCGCATGCCGTTACTCAACGTGATCTCCGTCATATCTAAACCAGAAAGAAATCGAGTTTGGGTAACACTCCCCGCAACTAAATCATCTCCATCCATCAACGCGTCCGGAATTTTGAAAACCTCGCTCATATTGATTTCGCCGTTGATCTCCTCTCGATGTATTTTGTCAATGACTTCGTACATTTGGCTTTCGCTCGTACGCTTGTGTCCTTCTTGAACGCGAATGACGCATGAATTTTGGACATTTAATTTTTTCGCGTACTCATGCACGTCTTCTCTCGTCACTCGTTCCACGCACGCTTGAGCAAGACTCGCCTCCTCTTCCGCGCCGATGACCATGTCGCCTCGTAAATAATGTCCCACGAGCTCATCGCGAAGGTTTTCGCAGTATGTTTGCTCTCTCTCGGCGTACAGCTGCTCCGTTTCGGCCAACATCCGGGCCTTTGCAATCTTGAGTTCTTGTTCAGAAATCCCATGCAAACGAATGCGCGCCACTTCGCGTAACACCGCCGCCAAGCCATCCACGGCGCGGTTCTCCGCGCATTCAGCCTGTAAACTCATGAGCGTCGTCGTACGAGTAGCGTCCTCGATGAGTGAACCCGCGTTGAAAAATGGCGGTCGCGGCTCGCGCATCATTCGATACAGCCGATTGTCCAACGCAGCTTTATAGACATCCTCTATTGTTTTCAAATAATAACCGTACGGCGTCGACACTGGCGTCGATGGGTACTTGAACGTTACCGTCACCGCCGTGCCTCTCAACTCTCTATCGACGTGACACACCACGCGCGGCTCGGTGTGGGACGCGATGAGTGGCCGATGCACGATTGGATTTTTCTCCGGCTGCCCTGGTGCCGGGGACAAATCACTAAACGTGTGTTCAATCATGTGTACCACGTCGTCCAAGTCGATAAAGTCGCCGCTCGCAATCACCGCCATGCGTTCGGGTCTGTACCACTTGGCGTAAAACTCCCGAAACACCTGAGGATTGGCTTGACGAATAATCTCCTCCGTCCCA
>Ga0222714_10002932_pt1 | contig 17724 bp, 17 predicted proteins | sample C33_3DmetaG_FD_165048 | JGI IMG/M metagenome (GOLD analysis project Ga0222714, IMG submission 165048) | Estuarine water microbial communities from San Francisco Bay, California, United States - C33_3D | ecosystem: Environmental > Aquatic > Marine > Unclassified | place: USA: California...
TGCGTGACCCCGGAATCAGGCAGCCTGAGCATGGGGCTGGGCGGTTTCCAGGAAACCGAGCAGATGCCGATTTTTTCCAAGATCACCAAGTGGCAGGTGCATGTCAATTCACCGCTGCGCATCGCCGAGCTGACCGGCCGTGCTTTCGACATCGCGATGGCCGAGCGCGGCCCGGTACAGATCAACATCCCGCGCGACTATTTTTACGGCGAGGGTGATTACGAAATTCCGCAGCCGCACAAGCTGGAGCGTTCTGCCGGCGGTCCGGAATCGCTGGATGCCGCGGCCAAAATGCTGGCCAAGGCAAAGTTTCCGGTGATTCTCTCGGGCGGCGGCGTGATCATGTCCAACGGCATCAGGGAATGCGCGGCGCTGGCCGAGTACCTGTCGGCACCGGTGGTCAATTCCTACCTGCACAATGATTCATTCCCCGCCAGCCACCCCCTGTCGTGTGGCCCGCTGGGTTACCAGGGTTCGAAGGCGGCGATGAACATCATCGCCAGGGCCGACGTGGTGCTGGCGCTGGGTTCGCGGCTGGGACCGTTCGGCACGCTGCCGCAGCATGGCCTCGATTACTGGCCGAAGAACGCCAAGATCATCCAGGTCGATGCCGATTCGCGCATGCTGGGACTGGTGAAGAAAACGACCGTTGGAATTTGCGGCGACGCACGGCTGGCAGCGAAGGCGCTGCTCGAGCGCGTCAAGACTGCCGTCAAGCTGGCGCCGAACAAGGCGCGGCTGGCCGAAGTGCAGAAGGAGAAAAAAGCCTGGGCGGCAGAACTCGACAAGTGGGCGTCACCCAACACCAAGACGCGCATAGGGCCGCGTCAGGCACTGGCGGCGCTGGCGCGGGCGATGCCGAAAAACGCCATGGTGTCCACGGACATCGGCAACGTCTGCTCGGTGTCCAACAGTTACCTGCATTTCGAGCAAGCGCCGTCTTTCCTCGCCGCGATGAGTTTCGGCAACTGCGGCTATGCCTTCCCGGCGGCTATGGGCGCCAAGGTCGGCCGTCCCGACCGCCCGGCGATTGCCTATGTCTGCGACGGTGCCTGGGGCATGAGCCTGAATGAAGTGATGACCTGCGTGCGCGAGAAGATCCCGGTGGTCGCCGTGGTGTTCAACAACGGCCAGTGGGGCGCGGAGAAAAAGAACCAGGTCGATTATTTCGAAAACCGCTTTCTCGGCACCAACCTGCAGAATCCGAATTTCGCGGAAGTCGCCGAATCCATGGGCGCGCAGGGCCTGACGGTTGAACATGTCGACGAGGTCGGTGACGCCTTGCGCGGCGCCGTGCGCTCGAACAAGCCGACGGTGATCAACATGATGCTGACCCAGGAACTGGGCGACCCGTTCCGCCGCGATGCATTCCGCCAGCCCAAGCGCCTGTTGCCGAAGTACCGCAAGCACAGCGCGAAGCAGTTCCGCTGAAACGGCCGGACCGGGCACGAACAGGGCCGGCGCAAGCCGGCTTTGTTTTCCGATGAACGCAAAAACCCGTAAAGCGGCACGGCTGGCCGATGTCGCGCGCATGGCCAAGGTGTCCACGGCAACGGTGTCGCGCGCGCTGACGCTGCCACACAAGGTCAAGGCGCGCACGCTGCAGCGCGTGCAGCAGGCGGCGCGCACGCTGGGTTATGTCGCGCACGGCGCGGCGCGGGCGCTGGCGTCGCGGCGCACGCATACGATCGGCGCGGTGGTGCCGACGCTGGACAACGCGATATTCGCCAATACCATCCATGCCCTGCAGCGAACGCTGGATGCGGCGGGATATGTGCTGCTGCTGGCCAGCCACGAATTCGACGCTGACATCGAGGCGCGCGTGACCCGCACCCTGATCGAGCGCGGCGTGGACGGGCTGGTGTTGCTGGGCACTACGCATCACCCCGACATCTACCGCATGATCGAAGCGAATGCCGTGCCCTACGTGCTGACCTGGGCATTCGACGAAAGCGGCGACCATCCTTGCGTGGGTTTCGACAACCGTGCCGCGGCCATGCGCATCGCCAATTACCTGCTTGACCTCGGTCATCGCCGTTTCGCGATGGTCTCCGGCATCACCGCTAACAACGAGCGTGCGCAGGAGCGGCTCGCCGGCGTGCGCGCCGCGCTGGCCGCGCGCGGCATCGAATTGCCGCCGGGTCGCGTCGTGGAAAAACCGTATACCCACGGCGGCGGCCGGGAGGGCCTGCGCGAAGTGATGACAGGTACGGAGCGGCCGACGGCGGTGATCTGCGGCAATGACGTGCTCGCGATCGGAGCCGTCGCCGAATGTCATCTGCAGGGACTGGCGGTGCCTGCCGACGTGTCGGTCACCGGTTTCGACGACATGGAAATCGCCGCGCTGATGGCGCCGGCACTGACGACCGTGCGTTTTCCGACTACAGACCTGGGCGTGTATGCTGCCAACCACCTGCTGATGCGGCTTGAGGGCAAGACCGTGGATCTGCGCTGCAAGCTGCCGACGGAACTGATCGTGCGCGAGAGCGCGGCGGTGCCGCGGGCGGGCTAGATACGCACCCGGCTCAGGCCAGCGCCTTGCGCGCCTTGGCGATGGCGGCCCTGACCCGGGCCGGCGCAGTTCCGCCGATGTGGCTGCGGCTGTTCATCGAGCCCTCGAGCGTCAGCGCATCGAAGACGTCCTTGCCTATCAGCGGTGAAAACTGCCGCAGGTCTTCCAGCGCCAGCACCGACAGGTCGCATTCGCGCGCTTCGGCAAAACGCACCGCCTGGGCCACGGTTTCGTGGGCTTCGCGGAAGGGCAGGCCTTTCTTGACCAGGTAATCGGCGAGGTCGGTGGCGGTGGCATAACCTTCAAGTGCCGCGGCACGCATCGCGCCGACGTTGACGGTGATGCCGCCGACCATGCCGGTGAATACCGCGAGACTCATCAGCAGCGTGTCGACGGTGTCGAGCAGCGGTTCCTTGTCTTCCTGGTTGTCCTTGTTGTAAGCCAGCGGCTGGCCTTTCATCAGCGTCAACAGCGCGACCAGGTTGCCGTTGACGCGGCCGGTCTTGCCGCGCACCAATTCCGCCACGTCCGGGTTTTTTTTCTGGGGCATGATCGACGAACCGGTGCAATAGCGGTCGGCAATGTCGATGAAACCGAAACGCGGATTCATCCACAGGATCAGTTCCTCGCTGAAACGCGAGAGATGGGTCATCGTCAGCGCGCTTGCGGCGACAAACTCGATAGCAAAGTCACGGTCGGATACCGCGTCCAGCGAGTTTTCGCAGACGCCGTCAAAGCCGAGTTCCTTGGCAACCATCTGGCGGTCGATCGGAAACGAGGTGCCGGCGAGCGCGGCGGCGCCCAGCGGCAGCCGGTTGACGCGTTTGCGGCAATCCGCGAACCGTTGCGCATCGCGTGCGAGCATCTCGACATAGGCCAGCAGGTGGTGCGCGAACGACACCGGCTGCGCTACCTGCAGGTGGGTGAACCCCGGCATCACCGTGTCGACGTGTTTTTCGGCAAGGTCGAGCAATGCGCGCTGCATGCCCTTGAGCAGCGTTTGCACGTGGTCGATCGCCGCGCGCAGGTAGAGCCGTACGTCGGTCGCCACCTGGTCGTTGCGCGAGCGGCCGGTATGCAGGCGTTTGCCGGCATCGCCGATCATGTCGGTCAGGCGTTTTTCGATGTTGAGATGCACGTCCTCCAGGTCAACCGACCAGGGGAAGGTGCCGTTGCGGATTTCCTCGCCGATCACGGCGAGGCCTTTTTCGATGGCTTCGAGGTCGGCTGCGGTCAGTATGCCCACCGCATGCAGCATGCGCGCATGGGCCACCGAGCCCTGGATGTCGAATTCGGCGAGCCGCTGGTCGAAAGCAACCGATGCGGTATAACGTTTGACCAGATCGTCGACGGGTTCGCTGAAACGGCCGGACCATGGTTTGGTGGTTTTTTGTCCCGCGCCGCTTCTTGTTTTATCTTTCGCCGACATGAATTTGAATGGGCCCTGCTAGAATGAAAAAGCCATGGCGCGGAGTATAAATCATAATGCCCATACCGGCGCCCTGCCGGACTTCCGCAATCTTGGAATCCTGCTGCGGGTACTGCTGATCGTCAACGGCATCGCGCTGCTCGCGGCGATGCTGCAGGTGCCGGCGCTGCGCGACTGGCCGGGCCAGTTCACCGACAACGCGGTGCTGGTCGAACCTTTGCTGCTGCTCAGCCTGCTGGTCCTCGCCGCATTCAACACGTTGCTGCACCGCCTGCCTTATGCAGTGGCAATCATGGCCGTCGTGGCCATCGAACTCGGGCTTACCGCCGCCATGCATGTTGCGGGTCGCGGGCTGTTCGCCGAACTGCAGGCGGACCTGCCGCGCTGGCTGCTGATCGTCGCGCTGGTCACGGCGATGCTGCTGGTCTATTTCGACCTGCGCGGACGTGCGTTGTCGCCGGCGATCGCCGAAGCGCGCCTGCAGGCATTGCAGGCGCGCATCCGCCCGCATTTCCTGTTCAACAGCATGAATGCCGTGCTGTCGCTGGTGCGCCAGGAGCCGCGGCGCGCGGAAACCGCACTCGAGGATCTCGCCGGGCTGTTCCGCGCGCTGATGGCGGACAACCGGGAACTGGCGCCAATCACCCAGGAAGTCGAACTCTGCCGCCAGTATCTCGCGCTGGAACAACTCCGCCTCAGTGACCGGCTCCAGGTCGAATGGCATGTCGACAAGATGCCCGCCGATGCGCTGATTCCGCCGCTGACCCTGCAGCCCCTGCTGGAGAACGCGGTATACCACGGCATAGAACCCAGCGAGATTCCGGGTGTGGTCAGCATCAACATCTACGCCGTGCGCGACCGCTTGCACGCCGTGCTGCGCAATCCCTACCGCGCTGCCGGCAACCATCATGCCGGCAACAAGATGGCTCTGGGCAACATCCGCGAAAGGCTGCTGCTGCACTTCGACGTCGCCGCCGAACTTACCGCCAGGGTCGGCGACAATGCCTATGAAGTGCGCATCGCGATGCCGTACGTGAAAGCGCCGCGGCGATGACGGCACAGGCGCTGCGGGTGCTGATTGTCGATGACGAGGCGCCGGCGCGCAGCCGCATGCGTGACCTGCTTGCTGACGTGAGCGCGGCGGTGCAGGTTACTGTAATAGGCGAGGCGGCCGGTGGCCGCGAAGCGCTGCGACTGGCCGGGGCCGGGGACGTGGACGTCGTCCTGCTCGACGTGCGCATGCCTGGCATGGACGGCGTGGAGGTGGCGCAACACCTGCAGAAGCTCGACCCGGCGCCAGCGGTGATTTTCACGACGGCGTATGACGCCTATGCGATCCGCGCCTTCGAGCTGCATGCCGTGGATTACCTGCTCAAGCCGATCCGCGCGGCGCGCCTGCAGGAGGCGCTGTTGCGCGTCGGCCATGACGGGGCGGCGGAGCCGGAAGCGCTGCATGACCTGAGGCAGGCGCCGCGCACCTGCCTCAGCGCCGCGGAGCGCGGCAAGGTTCACCTGATTCCGCTCGAAGACGTGGTGTTCCTGCGTGCGGAGTTGAAGTATGTGAGCGTGCGCACCGCCGCTCGCGAATACCTGATCGAGGAATCGCTGACGCGACTGGAGCAGGAGTTCGAGTTGCAATTCGTGCGCGTGCACCGCAATTGCCTGGTGGCGCGCGCCGCGATACGCGGATTCGAGCGCGCAGACACGGCGGCCGGCGAAGGTCCGTGGCAGGTGGTGCTGGCAGGCATTGAGGAGCGCATCCCGGTCAGCCGCCGCCAGCAGCACATCGTGCGTGAACTGTCCCGGCCCTGAGCGCTGTTGCTCAGCGCCTGCGCATGGCCAGCAACCCCGCCTCGATGGCCTGTTCGATGTAGAGTCGGTAAAAATCCTCGGTCAGCAGGCCGATGATCGGCGGCGCAACCGCCTTGCCACCGGCATCGAACACCATCACCGTGGGGACGCGCCGCACGCCGTGTTTGCGGGCGAAATCGCGATGGGTAGTCGCGTTGCCGTCGAAATCATGCATGCGGGCGCCGCGGTCGACGTCGACTTCGCGGATCAGCACGCGGCCGCGCCAGCGCGGGTCGTTTTGCAGCGGTACCAGATAATCGCGCCGCGCCACCTTGCAGTACGGACACGATTGCTGCATGAAGGCGATCAGTACCGGCACACGCTGCGCGCGCGCGGCGGCGGCGAGTTGTGCCAGATCACCGGCAGCCTGCAACTGTGCGCTTGCCGATGCCGGGAACAGTACGCCGCATGCTACAATCAGACAACGGCAGAATCTTGAAAACATCAATAAAATCAATATGTTAGAGAGTAATCGACGGCATTCCCGGGATTCGGTGATCATCGCTACGCGCGAGTCCGCGCTGGCCCTGTGGCAGGCGCGGCACGTGCAATCGGAGCTGCAGCGATTATATCCGGGGTTGACCGTATCGATCCTCGGCATGACGACCGAAGGCGACCGCAACCTCGGCAGTTCGCTGGCGAAAATCGGCGGCAAGGGTTTGTTCGTCAAGGAGCTCGAGGATGCGCTGGCGGACGGCCGCGCGGACATTGCCGTGCATTCGATGAAGGACGTGCCCATGCATCTGCCGGAAGGTTATGCGCTGGCCGCAGTGCTTGAGCGCGCCGATCCGCGCGATGCTTTCGTCTCCAATGAGTATTCCGGTCCTGACCAGCTTTCCGCGGGCACGCACATCGGCACATCCAGCCTGCGCCGCGAATGCCAGCTGCGCGCGAATTTTCCCGGTCTGGTGATCGACCCGCTGCGGGGCAACGTGCAGACGCGTTTGCGCAAGCTGGATGAAAAACAGTACGGCGCGATCATCCTGGCGGCCGCCGGGCTGAAGCGGCTGGGCCTGGCCGATCGCATTACCGCGCTGCTGACGCCCGAGCAGTGCCTGCCCGCCGTGGGCCAGGGTGCGCTCGGCATCGAATGCCGCGCTGACCGTGCTGACCTGTTTGAACTGCTGGCGCCGCTGGTGCATGAGCCCACACAACAATGCGTGTACGCCGAGCGCGCGTTGTCGCTGGCGCTGGCGGGCAGCTGCAACGTGCCGCTGGCGGGGTTCGCGGAAATCGGCGGTGGAAGCCTGCGGCTGCGTGGCCTGGTCGGCGCGCCCGACGGCTCGCGCGTGGTGCGTGGCGAGATCGCAGGGCAGGCAGCGGATGCAGAAGCGCTGGGACTGGAGCTGGCGGCGGAACTGAAGGGTCGCGGCGCCGCCGACATCCTCGCCGCGCTCGCAATGCAATCATGACCGGCGACGCCGGTCCGCTGGCCGGCCGCGGCATCGTCGTCACGCGCCCGGCGCACCAGGCCGCGCAGCTCGCAGGCATGATCCGCGACGCCGGCGGCAATCCCATCCTGTTTCCGGTACTCGAGATACTCGATGTCGCCGACCTGCAGCCGCTGATCGACGTCATCGAACGGCTGGATGAATACGATCTCGCCGTGTTCATCAGTCCGAACGCCGTGGTGCGCGCATTGAACCAGGTCACGGCCCGTCGCGCCTGGCCCGCCGGGCTGCGCGTGGCCGCCGTCGGCAAGGGCAGCGTCAAGGAACTCAAACGCTTCGGCATCAACGACGTGATTGCCCCGGCACGCGCGTTCGACAGTGAACGCCTGCTCGATATGCCGCAGCTGCAGGCGGTATCGGGGCAGCGCATCGTGATTTTCCGCGGCGACGGCGGGCGCGAATTGCTGGCTGATACCCTGACTGCGCGCGGGGGGCAGGTCGAGTACGTGGAATGTTATCGTCGCGCGCGTCCGCGCGCCGATGCCGCGCCGTTGCTGCGGTCATGGGCTCGGGATGAGGTGCACGCGGTCACCGTCACCAGCAGCGAGGGCCTGCGCAACCTGTTTGAAATGCTCGGCAAGCTCGGGCAGTCGTGGCTGCGGCGCACACCGCTGCTGGCGCCGCATCCGAGGATTGCGGAAGCCGCGCGTGAACTTGGCTGCACTCGCGTGATCGAGACCGAGCCCGGCGACGAAGGGCTGATGGCGGCGCTGGTCCGCAACCTCGGCCAGCCGGTCTAGGCTGCGCACAGCGCATGTTATTCTCCGGATCATGAGTGAGAACGCACAGCAGGACGGAATCAATCCTGCAGCCGGCGGCGTTTCCCCGACGCCGGCGCCCGCAGCTGCGCGGCCGGCAAGGAGCGGCGGGGCGCTGTCGGCGCTGGCGCTGATCGTCGCGCTGGCCGCGGCAGGGTTCACCGTTTACCAGTGGTACAGCGATCGCGGTACTGACGATGCCTTGCGCGGCGAGCTGGCGCGGCGCCTTGCCGACATGGAAACGCGCAACAAGGAAGCTGCCGCGCGGGCGGCGCAGGCCGCTGCCGCGCTGCGCGACGCGGAAATCAAGCTCGGCATGCTCGAAGCCAGGCTCGCCGAATCGCAAAGCCAGCAGATCGCGCTGGAGTCGCTGCAGCAGGAGCTTTCCCGCAATCGCGACGAATGGGCGCTGGCCGACATCGAGCAGTCGGTACAGCTCGCGAGCCAGCAGCTGCAGGTTGCCGCGAACGTGCGCGCGGCATTGATCGCGCTGGAAAACGCCGAAGCCAGGCTGCAGCGCATGGACCAGCCGCGTTACGGCGCGCTGCGGCGTGTGCTGGCGCGCGACATCGAACGACTGAAGGCGCTGCCCCTGGTGGACGTGCAGGGCATCAGTGCGCGGATCGACGACGTCATTGCGGGCGTCGACGGACTGCAACTGGCGATGGACGCGCGCATCCGCAGCGAACCCGCCGCAGGTGATGCGCCGCAGACTGCGGCGACGCTTCCGGCGTGGGAGCGCATGTTGCGCGAGGCCTGGCAGGAATTGCGGCAGCTGGTGAGGGTGCAGCGCACCGGGCCCCAGGAAGCGGTGCTGCTGGCGCCCGAGCAGGCATTTTTCCTGAGGGAAAATCTCAAGCTGAGGCTGCTGGGCGCTCGTGTTGGATTGCTGGTCCGCGACAGCAAGGGTTATCAGGGCGATTTGCAGGCGGCGCTGGCGGCGCTCGAGCGCCATTTCGACATGCGCGACGGCACGGTTGCCGCCGCCGCGGCGACGCTGCGCAAACTCCGGTCGGCGCAGGTCCAGGTCGACATCCCGGATATTGCGGAAACGCTGCAGGCCTTGCGCAACCTGCGGCTTCCCCGTGCCAAACCGCAGGGCTGAGCACAGGCGGCATGCGGACACCAGCGGCATGAATTCAATGTTTTCACGACGCTTATCGCGATGCGCTGGCTGATCCGCATCCTCGTGCTGGGCGCATTGGCGACCGGGCTGGTGCTGCTGGCGCGACTCAATGAAGGTTATGTGCTGATTGCGCTGCCGGGACAGCGCGTCGAACTGTCGCTGAATTTCGCGCTGGTGCTGCTGGCGCTGGGCCTGGTGACGGGTTACCTGCTGGTGCGGCTGCTGGCGACCACACTCGAGTTGCCGGGCCGGGTGGCCAGGTTCCGTGCCGCGCGGCGGCGCGAAACCGCGCATGCCACGCTGGTCGAGGCATTGAGCGAATTTTTTGCCGGCCGTTACGCGAGGGCGGAGAAATCGGTCAATCGCGCCGTCGCGCTTGGTGAATCAGCCGATCTGGGCGCGGTTGTCGCCGCGCGTGCGGCGCATGAACTGCGCGCACCGGAACGGCGCGATGGTTACCTCGGGCAACCGGAGGCGGATCCCGAAAAACCCGATGCGGCCCGCGCGATAACCAGGGCGCAGATGCTGCTCGACGAACGGCGGGCGGAAGAGGCGCTGGCGGCGCTGGCAGCGTTGCCGAAAAAACACACCGCGGCCCTGCGCCTCGAATTGCGCGCCCGCCAGCGTCTCGGCCAGTGGGATGCGGTGCCGGCGCTGATCGACCAGTTGGAAAAACGCGACGTATTCAGCAGCGAGCAGGCCGAAACCGAGCGCAGCCATGCCTGGCAGCAGCTGGTCGAGCGCCAGTCCGGCGACGCTGCGGGCCTGGCCGCACTGTGGAAGCGCATGCCTGAACGTTATCGCCGGGTGACTGCCGTGGCCGGCGCGGCAGCGGCGGCCTTTCACGAACTGGGGCTATGCGACCAGGCGCAGGCAGTGATCGAGCGCAGCCTGGAAAGCGAATGGGACGACGGGCTGGTGAACCTTTACGGCGAATGCTGTGCAAACGATGCGCGCCGGCAGATCGAGCATGCCGAACGCTGGCTGCAGGACCATCGCGAGGACGGCACGTTGCTGCTGGCGCTGGGCCGGCTCTGCGCGCGCCAGCAGTTGTGGGGCAAGGCGCAAAGTTATCTGGAGGCCAGCCTTTCAGTGGCGCCGACCTATTCCGCGCAATTCGAACTCGCGCAGTTGCACGACGGGCTGGGCCACGTCGACGAAGCGCGCAAACACTACCGCGCCAGCCTCGAGCTGGCGGTGGGCCAGCTCAAGCGCATCAGTGGCGGACGGCGGCACCAGCCGCGCTGAACCGCCGGGTCAGCCGGTTGTCGGGGATGCCGGCGTGAAGGCGTCGGCGTAAAACGCGGAGTCCGGAAGGCCGCAACGGTCGCGGAAATCCCGGCGCGCGGCTTCGATCATCGCCGGTGCGCCGCAGGCATAGACCTCGTGGCCTGACAGGTCCGGCAGATCTTCCATGACCGCGTGATGCACCAGACCGCGCCGCCCGGTCCAGCGGTCTTCATTCCCTGCATCGGACAGTACCGGAACGTAGGTGATGCCGTGTTCGCGCTGCCAGCGTTCAGGCAGTTCGTTCAGGTAGAGGTCGGCGGCATGCCGTGCGCCGCGGTACAGCACCATGGGCCGCCTGATGTTGCCGTGAATGGCGTGTTCGATGATGGCCTTGACTGGCGCGAAGCCGGTGCCGCCGGCAAGCAGCACCACCGGCTTGTCGCTGTCCTCGCGCAGAAAAAACGTCCCCAGCGGTCCCTCGAACCGCAGGATGTCCTTTTCCTTCATGCGCGTGAACACATGCTGGCTGAACGAACCGCCGTAATTGCGCAGATGCAGTTCCAGCAGGTCGTCGTCATGAGGCGGGTTGGCCATGGACAGGCTGCGTCGCGTGCCGTCCTTGAGCAGGATGTCGATGTACTGTCCGGCGAGAAACTGCAGACGCTCGGCCGCGGGCAGGCGCAGGCGGATGCGCATCACGTCCGGCGCCACGAGTTCCAGTGCCTGCACCCGGCAGGGCAGCGTTTTCACCGGAATGTCCTTCACGGCGCCGATTTCGCGGCACTCGATGACCAGGTCGCTGAGCGGCCTTGCCTGGCAGAACAGCGCCATGCCCTGCGTCCGCTCGGCGGGCGTCAGCGCGGTTTCCTGGGATTTGCCGTGGTCGACGGCGCCGGAGATGACCTTGCCCTTGCAAGATCCGCAGGCACCATTGCGGCAGCCGTAAGGCAGCATGTAGCCCTCGCGCAGGGCGGCTTCGAGTACGGTCTCGTCACGCTCTGTCTGGAACACGTGACCGCTCGGATGTATGGTGATCTGGCAGGACATGGGGACTGTACGGAAAATCAGAGCGCGATGACTGCGTTAAAATACGCCACTATATGAAACGCCTGTTGATCATAGGCTGCGGTGATGTGGGGCTGCGCGTCGCGAAGCTGCTGCTGCCGCGCCATCGCATCTATGCGCTGACGCGTAACGCGGAGCGGCTTGCCGCGCTGCGCGAACACGGACTCGTTCCGCTGACCGGCGACCTGGACCGGCCCGATACGCTGACCGGACTTTCCGGCCTTGCGCACGATGTGATCCACCTGGCCCCGCCGCCTTCGCGCGGCATCATCGACACCCGTACTGCACACCTGATTGCGACGCTGGGGCGGGGCAGGAGTCTACCACAGCACTTCATCTACATCAGCACCAGTGGCGTCTACGGCGACTGCGGCGGCGCGGTGACGGACGAGACCAGACCGTTGCGGCCGCGGACGGATCGCGCCCTGCGCCGCGCCGATGCCGAGCGCAGGCTGCGCGAATGGGGCGCGCGCAGCGGCGTGTGCGTCAGCATCCTGCGCGTGCCCGGAATTTACGCGGCTGACCGCCTGCCGGTGGCGCGCATCGAGCGCGGCACGCCGGCATTGCTGCCGCACGACGATGCGTATGTCAATCACGTTCATGCCGATGATCTTGCGCGCATGGTGGTTGCCGCCCTGCATCGCGGCCAGGCCAACCGCAGCTATAACGCCAGCGACGATGCTCCGCAGAAAATGGGCGACTATTTCGACCTGGTGGCCGACCGTTTCAGCCTGCCGCGGCCGCCGCGCATCGCGCGCGCGGAGGCGCGCACGCTGTTGCCGGAGAACCTGTATTCGTTCATGAGCGAATCGCGGCGCCTCGCCAATTCCCGGATCAAGCACGAATTGCGCGTGCGCTTGCGCTATCCGACGGTTCACGAAGGAATTGCTGCGGCGTTAACAAGGCAGGGAGCCGGGCATGTCCGTTGACGGTGATGAGGTTCTTCTGGTTATATCCACCCTTCCGGATTGGGAGTCCGCAGAGAGATTTGCCCGGGACCTGATAGAGGCCCGTGTGGCAGCATGCGTCAATATGCTTGCTCCTTGTGTGTCCGTTTATCGCTGGCAGGGCACAATCGAAGACAAGGGCGAGATCCCGGTGCTGATAAAAACTACAGCGCGGCGTTATGAGCAGCTTGAATCCAAAATCCGTGAGCTGCACCCCTATGAACTTCCTGAAATCTTGGCAGTCCCAGTGACGCGCGGATTGCCCGGCTATCTCGGTTGGGTGGCTGCCGAGACCGCCTGACCCGCAATTGTTCCTACCTGCCCAATCATGATCCTACGCTGGCTGGCCATACTGCTGGTGCTGTGCAGCAGCTTCGCATATGCGGCCGAGCAGGATCTGCTCGAACCTGAAAAGGCGTTTGCGTTCAGTGCGCGCGTTGCGGCACCCGATGCGATCGAAGTGCGTTACGTGATCGCGAAGGGGTACTACATGTACCGTGACAAGTTCCGCTTTGCACTGGAACCTTCGGCTGTCGGTGCGGGGCCGGCGGAACTGCCGCCGGGTCGCCTGAAGAAAGACGAGTTTTTCGGTGAAACGCAGGTCTACCGTGACGAGGTGCGCATCCGCTTGCCGATCAATTTGGGCGGGATGGAGCGCGCGGTACTGGTTGCGACGTCCCAAGGCTGTGCCGATGCCGGCGTCTGTTACGTTCCGGTGGAACAGAAAGCCGAACTGCTCCTGACTGCGGTCGGTAATTTCCCCGCGGGCGAGGAACCGCTGTCCCGCCTGTTTGCCGGTTCGCGCAGCCCGGATGCAGCGGCAAAGGGGGAAGACGGGCTGGTCGCTGACCTGTTCCACGGTGAAACCTGGCTGCTGATTGCCAGTTTTTTCGGTTTCGGCCTGTTGCTGTCATTCACTCCCTGCGTGTTGCCGATGGTGCCCATATTGTCCGGCATCATCGTCGGCCGGGGCCAACACATGACCCGCGCGCATGGCGTGCTGCTGTCGCTGGCTTACGTGCTGGGGATGGCGATCACCTATGCGCTGGCCGGGGTGGCCGCAGGTCTGTCGGGGGCGATGCTGTCGGCCGCATTGCAGAATCCGTGGGTGCTGGGCGCCTTCGCCGCGATATTCGTCGCGCTGGCGCTGTCGATGTTCGGTTTTTATGAATTGCAACTGCCGACGGCGCTGCAGTCGCGGCTGGCCGGCGCCAGCAGCCGCCTGCACGGCGGTCACTACACCGGGGTTTTCGTGATGGGGGTGCTGTCGGCGCTGATCGTCGGTCCCTGTGTTGCCGCCCCCCTGGCCGGTGCGCTGCTTTATATCTCGCAAAGCGGTGATGCTGCGCTCGGCGGCAGCGCTCTGTTTGCGATGGCGCTGGGCATGGGGGCACCGCTGGTGGCGGTCGGCGCCTCGGCCGGCGCCCTGTTGCCCAAGGCGGGACCGTGGATGGAAACCGTCAAACGGTTCTTCGGCGTGATGTTGCTGGCGGTGGCAATTTACCTGGTATCGCCGGTGATCCCGGTGACGGCGCAGATGCTGGCCTGGGCCGCGCTGCTGGTTTTTACCGGAATTTACCTGCGCGCCATCGATCCGCTGCCGCCTGCCGCACGCACTTTTGCCAGGCTCAGCAAGGGTGCAGGTGTGATCGCACTGGTTGCGGGCATTGCCTTCCTGGTCGGCGCCTTGTCGGGCAGCCGGGACGTGCTGCAGCCCTTGTCCGGATTGCGTGGTACGGCGGCGGGTGCGCCAACCGGGCCTGGCGTGGCTTTCCAGCGGGTGGCTGACCTTGCCGAACTGGATGCGGCAATATCCGCCGCCAGCGGCAAAACCGTGATGCTCGATTTTTATGCTGACTGGTGCGTCAGCTGCAAGGAAATGGAGCGCTATACCTTTACCGATCCGGCCGTGCAGTCGCGCCTGGCAGGCATGATCAAGATTCAGGCGGACGTGACCGCCAATACCGCGGAACACCAGGCCCTGCTGAAACGCTTCCGGTTGTTCGGACCGCCCGGCATCGTGTTTTTCGATCCGGCAGGACGTGAAATCCAGGGGCTGCGCGTCATCGGCTTCCAGCCGGCCGGCAAATTTGCCGAGGTGCTGGACCAGGCGCTGGCTGTCCGGTGACACCGGTCAGGCGGGCACTGCTGGTGGCAGGGGTCGGCGGCGTGGCTGCTGCGGCCGGATATTTCGCCAATTTGTGGCGCATCGGTGCAGCGGGCCAGGTGCCGGCCGGTGATGCCGCCGCCGCGGCGATCCTCGACGGCCCGTTGCAAACCCTGGATGGTGCAACGCAGAACCTGTCCGGATTCCGCGGCCGGATACTGGTCATCAATTACTGGGCGACCTGGTGCGCGCCCTGCCGCGAAGAGATCCCGCTTTTTGTCCGGCTGCAGCAGGAATACGGTGCCAAAGGTGTGCAATTTGTTGGCATCGCCATCGATCAACCGGACAAGGTGCGCGATTTCGCCCGGGAGTTCCGGATCAACTACCCGCTGCTGATTGCCGGCATTGACGCCATGGAACTGTCGCGCAAGGCGGGCAACAAGGCTGGGGTGCTGCCTTATACGCTGGTGCTCGGCCGTCCCGGCAATATTGCTGCAAGTCTGGTTGGTGGGATCAGCGAGATGCGTATGCGTGCACAGCTGGATCCGTTGTTGTAGCTATTCCCCGGTAAAATCAGTCTAAAATCACATAAATTCCGGCTTTTCCAGGAAATTATCAGATCCGATCCGGTGGCCGCAGGGGTGTGAGGCGATAGATCGCGGCCGTTTGGATGGCGAAATCATGCGGCGTTACAGCGAATGATCTAGAAGGCTTAACTGTATCAATAATGTAGACATTTGCCGTTAATTTAAGGCAAAATCCGCCATCTTGCCGGGATGTTGCTGAGATGGGGTGGTAGCTGCAGAGAAGCTGCAAACTTGGTCTGGTGCCGGCGATTATAACGGGAGTGCCATGGTGAGTCCGAAACAATTGCTGCTGCTGAACGGACCCAATCTGAATCTGCTGGGAACCCGGGAGCCCGGAATCTACGGCGCGACGACCCTGGCACAGATAGAGCAACGCCTGCAGCAAAGGGCCACTGCGTCCGGCGCATCGCTGGCCACATTCCAGAGCAATGCCGAGGCCGAGCTGGTGGACCGGGTGCAACAGGCGGGGCGGGACGGCGTCGACTTCATCCTGATCAATCCCGCGGCATTCACCCACACCAGCGTGGCTTTGCGCGATGCACTCGCGGCGGTGGCCATTCCGTTCGTGGAAATCCACCTTTCCAACGTGTTTGCGCGGGAATCCTTTCGCCGCGAATCCTATTTTTCCGATATCGCGGTCGGTGTCATCAGCGGTCTCGGTGCTGCAGGATACGAACTGGCGCTGGAATACGCGCTGGGCCATACCAAAAAGGGTTGAAACATGGATTTACGGAAACTCAAGACACTGATCGACCTGGTGCAGCAGTCCGGCATAGCCGAGCTCGAGATCACCGAGGGCGAGGAGAAAGTGCGCATCAGCCGCTTCGGCATGCCCGGCGCGACCGGTGTGCCGGCGCCGGCCGCAGGACCGGTGGCGCAGACGGTGGTACTGCCGGGCGCCGAACCGGCGGAGCCGGCGGACCCTGCAGGCGTACCGCCGGCGGAGGCCGCAGGCCATGCGGTGAAGTCACCGATGGTGGGTACCTTCTACCGGTCGTCCACCCCGGGGGCAAAACCGTTCGTCGAAGTCGGCCAGGCCGTGAAAAGCGGCGATACCGTGTGCATCATCGAGGCCATGAAATTGCTCAATGAAATCGAGGCCGACCGCGACGGGGTCATCAAGGCCATTCTGGTCGAAAACGGACAGCCGGTCGAATACGGACAGCCGCTGTTTGTCATCGACTGAGCACATTTTCCAACGCCGGACGCGATCCGCCAGCCGAGATATTACGGGCAGTGTCCAACACGCCAGGAACATCCTGCAATAATGTTTGAAAAAATTCTCATAGCCAACCGCGGTGAAATCGCATTGCGCATCCAGCGCGCATGTCGCGAGATGGGCATCAAGACCGTGGTGGTGCATTCCGAGGCGGATGCCGAGGCCAAGTACGTGCGCCTGGCCGACGAGTCGGTCTGCATCGGCCCGGCGGCGTCATCGGCGAGTTACCTCAACGTGCCGGCGATCATTGCCGCCGCGGAGGTCACAGATGCCGAGGCGATACACCCGGGTTACGGCTTCCTTTCGGAAAACGCCGATTTTGCGGAACGCGTCGAACAGAGCGGATTCACCTTCATCGGTCCCCGGGCGGAGACCATCCGCCTGATGGGCGACAAGGTCAGCGCCAAAAACGCGATGAAAAAGGCCGGGGTGCCGGTGGTGCCCGGCATGGACGGCGCCATGCCCGAGGAGCCCAAGGAAGCGGTGAAGATTGCGCGCCAGATCGGTTATCCGGTGATCGTCAAGGCGGCGGGCGGCGGGGGTGGCCGCGGCATGCGCGTGGTCCACACCGAGGCGGCGCTGATGAATGCCGTGAACACGACGCGTGCCGAGGCGCAGGCGGCCTTCGGCAATCCGTCGGTGTACATGGAAAAGTATCTGGAGAAACCGCGCCACATCGAAATCCAGGTACTTGCCGACAAGCACCGCAATGCGCTGTACCTGGGTGACCGCGACTGTTCCATGCAGCGCCGACACCAGAAGATCATCGAGGAGGCGCCGGCGCCGCTGCTAGGCGCCCGCGCCCGCGCGCGGATCGGAGAGCGCTGTGCCGAGGCCTGCCGCAAGATCGGCTACGAGGGCGCGGGCACTTTTGAATTTCTCTACGAGGGCGGCGAATTCTTTTTCATCGAAATGAATACCCGGCTGCAGGTCGAGCATCCGGTCACGGAAATGGTCACCGGGCTGGACATCGTGCAGTTGCAGATCCGTGTCGCAGCCGGGGAAAAGCTCGCCTTGCGCCAGAAGGACGTCGTGCTGAGGGGACATGCGATCGAATGCCGCATCAATGCCGAAGATCCCTACAAATTCACGCCGTCGCCAGGACGCATCACGTCATTGCACATGCCCGGGGGGCCCGGCATCCGCGTCGATTCGCACGCCTATGCCGGCTATTTCGTGCCGCCCAACTACGACTCCCTGCTCGGCAAGATCATTGCCTACGGCGATACCCGGGAGCAGGCGATGGCGCGGCTGCAGATCGCATTGTCGGAAACGGTGATCGAGGGCATAAAGACCAACGTGCCCCTGCACCAGGAACTGGTGCGCGATACTGCCTTCCAGCGCGGCGGCACCAGCATCCATTATCTTGAAGAGCGGCTTGCCAAGCTGACTCGCGCCGAGTAACGCGGCGGCAGAGCGCCCGTCTGGATGAGCCATGCCCT
>Ga0222714_10002933_pt1 | contig 17720 bp, 13 predicted proteins | sample C33_3DmetaG_FD_165048 | JGI IMG/M metagenome (GOLD analysis project Ga0222714, IMG submission 165048) | Estuarine water microbial communities from San Francisco Bay, California, United States - C33_3D | ecosystem: Environmental > Aquatic > Marine > Unclassified | place: USA: California...
CAGCAGAGCTCAACGTCTAGTCTTAATAACATGACCCTCGACGACGTAGGCATTGCGGCAGGAATTCCTGCTCCTGTTTCTGCCCGCGTTACTCGACTCGATGACCGAAAAGTGATGTGGATCGAATTCGATCCAAGCGAGAGCGCCCATCCTCTGTCGTCGCAAATGACAACGATCATCACGGAAGGTTTGCGCACCGCACTCGATGAGCTCATCCCTGTTGTCCTTGTCGTGAACAGTTCGGGAGCTGACATTGCCGAAGGAGTCGCCCCATTACACGGCTGGGGGGTTGCTGCCAGACTGCTGACCAGGTGCTCCGGGCGTGTGCCGACATTCGCAATTGTGGACGGACCAGCTGTCTCTGGACCGGCGTTACTTCTCGGCCTCGTCGACTTCGTTGTCATGACTTCCACGTCCTACGCGTTCGTGAACGGTCCACTCATCATTCGACAGTTCACCGGCGTTGAAATCTCAAAAGATGAGCTTGGGAGCGCTTCCACCATGGAACGCTCAGCAGGCCTTGCCACCGCCGTTGTCGGAAGTCGCGAGGAGGGTCGAGACGTGATTGAGGCGATCCTGACATACCTACCGGACCGAGTCGATGCCGAACCGAGGCGGTTAGCAAGTTCGGACGATGCTCGGCGCCTCACCCCCGAAGCCGGCGAGTACATCCCAGAGACAGCAACTGGAAGTTACGACGTTCGATCGATCATCGAATCATTAGTTGACGACGCGGAGTACCTAGAAATCAGGCCACTCTGGGCACAGAACATCGTCACAGCGTTTGCCGCAATGGACGGTCGGCCGGTTGGAATCGTCGCCAATCAACCAATGGCACTTGCGGGAACGCTTGACATCCCGGCTTCCCAGAAAGCAGCACGTTTCGTCAACCTGTGTGACGCGTTCAACATCCCGATCATCACCCTGGTCGACACCCCGGGGTTTTACCCCGGCAAAGATCTCGAATGGCGTGGAATGATCCGGCATGGAGCACAACTCGTCTACGCATACGGCCAGGCAACAGTTCCGCGGATCTGTGTCATCCTCCGCAAGAGTTATGGCGGCGCCTACATCGTTATGGATTCGAAAAAAATGGGCAACGACGTTTGTCTTGCCTGGCCTTGGGCCGAACTTGCGGTGATGGGGGCTGGCCAAGCCTCCGCGATCTTGCGCCGAGGTGCCACAGACGACGAACGAATTGCATTCGAAAGCGACTATTCCGAGCGTTTGTTGAATCCATACATCGCTGCCGAACGTGGGTACGTCGATGATGTCATTGACCCTGCGGATACCCGCTCAACCATCTGCGCCTCGCTTTCGATGTTGTCAAACAAGCGCGATCGGCGTCCAAGCCGCCGCCACGGCAACTCCCCTCTCTGAAGCAACCCGTCAAACTTCACCCCCCATTGGCTCCGGAGCGAACAAAAACGGTACATTGGCAGAGACGCACGACCTACGAAGTTGGAGGAAGCCGCCGTGGCCGAAACGATCACGATCACAGACGACAGGACGGGACAAACCGTCACTGTTCCTATCGAAGGTGGGGTGTTTCCAGCATCAGCAATCCGCTCATTAGACCCGTCCCTCTTCGTCTACGACCCGGCATACATGCAGACAGCATCTTGCAAGTCCGCAATTACGTATCTCGATGGCGATAACGGAATTCTGAGGTATCGCGGCTACCCGATTGAGCAACTTGCAGAGAAGTCAACATTCCTAGAAGTTGCGTACCTTCTCCTCCACGGAGAACTCCCAACTGCTGAGCAACTCTCCGTTTGGCATCACGACGTCACCCACCACACCTTCATTCACGAAAACATGCGCAAGCGGTTTGTTGACGGATTCCACTACGACGCTCACCCCATGGGAATGTTCGTGTCCGCTCTCGCCGCACTCGGCACGTTCTACGACGGCGCAAAAGACATTGATGATCCTGAGAGCCGTCACCGACAGGTACTCCGCCTCATCGCAAAGACTCCAACCATTGCAGCGATGTGCTATCGATTCAGCGTTGGCCTGCCGTTCAACTACCCGAACAACGACCTCTCCTTCCCAGCCAACTTCCTCTCAATGATGTGGAAGGTCGGCGACGAATATGTCCTTGATCCCGTCCTCGAAAAGGCCATGGACGTGCTCTTTATCCTGCATGCGGATCACGAGCAAAACTGCGGTACGACGGCCATGAGAGTCGTCGGATCCTCAAATGCCGACCCATACTCTTCAGCTGCGGCTGCGGCGAGCGCCCTCTACGGACCTCTGCATGGCGGCGCTAACGAGGCCGTGGTTCGAATGCTGAACGACATCGGTTCAATCGATAACGTGCCGGCGTTCATTCAGTCGGTCAAAGACGGCCAAGGTCGACTCATGGGATTCGGCCACCGTGTGTACAAGAACTACGACCCCCGAGCAACGATCATTAAGCAAACCGCTTATGACGTGTTCGAAGTGACTGGAAAGAATCCGTTACTTGACATCGCTCTGAAACTCGAAGAAGTAGCACTTCAAGATCCATACTTCATCGATCGCAAGTTGTACCCCAATGTTGACTTCTACTCCGGACTGATCTACCAAGCAATGGGGTTCCCCGTAGAGATGTTCACGGTGCTGTTTGCCATTCCACGCACTGCGGGCTGGCTCGCTCATTGGCAGGAACTTCTTGCCGACAACGAGCAGAAGATCTCCCGCCCACGCCAGTGGTACGTCGGGCCTGAAACCCGTGACTACGTACCCATGTCATCGCGGGTGTAATGCCATGGAGTTTGCGTGGACTGAAGACCAGCAACTTCTTCGCAAAGAAGCGAGAGAATTTGCCCAAAGTGCGGTTGAAAAGTACGGATGGCACGCTGATTCATGGATCAACGGCTATTCAAAAGAGTTCGCGAAAGATCTTGGTGCGAAAGGTTGGATCGGGCTCACGTGGCCGACCGAGTACGGTGGCGGTGGCCGACCGGCGATTGATCGTCTCATCATTGGCGAGGAACTCATCGCTGCTGGTGCCCCAGTTGCGGCCATGTGGTTCGCCGATCGTCAGATGGGACCAGCGCTCATTACATTCGGCCGGGAAGATCAACAGGCAGAATTCCTTCCAAATATCCTCAGCGGTGAAACCACCTGGTGTATCGGTATGTCCGAACCCAACTCCGGTAGTGACTTAGCTTCACTCACTACCTCAGCGCGGCGTGAAGGTGATGACTTTGTCATCAACGGACAAAAGATCTGGACCTCATTTGGAGCACTCGCCGATTACTGCTACCTCATATGTCGTACCTCTTCAGAAGGTCCGCCGCACGCAGGAATCAGCGAAATCATTGTGCCAATGGATTCTGATGGCATTGAGGTCAGAACCATTAAAGACATGACAACGAACCGGCACTTCACCGAAGTGTTCTTCACTGATGTTCGGGTACCGGTCCACAACCTCGTGGGCATCGAGGGCAACGCGTTTAAACAAACGATGCGTCAACTTGAGCATGAACGAGGTGGAATTGATCGACTCGTGTCGAATCAGGCGATCTACCAAATGGCGGTCGATCGCGCTGATACGTCTGACCCCCGTATTCGCCAAGACATTGCAGCACTTGAGTCGGGGTACCGTATCGGCCGCATCTTGGTGGTTCGTGAAGTACTTCACCAAGCGCCATCTGGATTCTCCGCAGCAACAAAATGCTTCTGCACCGAGCACGAATGGCGTGTAGCGCAATTTGTCGCCAAGGTTCTTGGGCCTGAAGCAACACTCTGGAATGAGACCACGAAGGCCATCGCGTATGCCCCTGGCTACACGATCATGGGTGGCACATCGAACGTGATGCGAAACATTCTCGGCGAGCGAGTGCTCGGCCTCCCCCGCGAACCTCGTTGACTCGAGTTCGCTCCTGGTTGCGCTTCAGATCACCGAACCCGGCCATCAAAGGAATACTGTCGTGGTAAGCGTCAGTTCACCAGCTAGGTGCGATCTATCAGTCGAGAATCTCTCGGAGTTTCTCGACTGTTTGCACAGCATCTCCACCAACCGGGGAGACCGAGAGGTGCGTGACTCCAGCCTCCTTGTAGGCAGCAAGACGCTCCTTAATCTCCCCTGCTGGTCCTACAAGGTTCGTGTTCTCGAGCATTTCGGATGGGACAGCTGCAGCTGCTCCAGACTTGTCGCCTGACAGATAGCGGTCCTGAATTTCAATTGCCTCATCGACATACCCATATTTTTGACAAATAGTGTTGTAAAAGTTCTTGTCACGCGCTCCCATACCGCCCACGTACAGCGCAATATTCGGCCGTGCCATATCGAGAATCTGCTGCTTCTTCTCACCGACGAACTCGTCACCAATCGCAACCATTCCACCGGCAGAAATCTGCAGCTGGCCTCGATCAGCATCACGCTTAGCCGTGCCAGCTTTCAACTCGTCGCCCCACACCTGGTGAAACTTCTCAGGATCGAAGAAAATCGGAAGCCAACCATCGGCATACTGCGCCGTTGCAGTCACCGAAAGGCCCATGAGTGACGCCCAAAAAATTGGGATGTCATTACGAACTGGATGATTAATGATCTTGAGAGGCTTCGCCAGGCCAGTTCCTTGGCCCTCGGGCAAGGGAACCTGAACCGTCGCGCCGTCATAGACGACGGGTTCACGCTTCCAAGTCATTCGGCACACGTTGATGTAGTCACGAATTCGAGCCATTGGCTTTTCGTACGGAACGCCGTGGAATCCTTCAATCACCTGCGGACCCGAAGCTCCAAGACCGAGTACAAAGCGGCCGCCGCTGACAAAGTCGAGACCAGCGGCCGTTTGGGCCACACAGGTTGCAGTCCTTGAGTACACGTTGATGATCCCAGTACCGATTTCGATCTTTGAAGTTTTCGCCGCGAGATACCCCAATTGACTAATCGCATCGAAGCTGTACGCCTCTGGTACCCACACCAGGTCAAGACCGGCATGCTCAAGGTCACAGACCTTCTGCACATCGGCATGAAAGTCACCTGAGTAGTTGATCATCATCGAAAGTTTCATCCCGATGACGCTACGCCCTTCGGTGATCCCCCGCCCAATTGGAGTGCGCCCTACTCAAGGCGCGATGTCGGCTATGAAGACTTCGGTGGACGTGGGATAAACGCGCTTGTACGGTCGATATACGCCTGATATTCCGGCTTCCGACGAACGAGCGATCTCTCGAGCAGAGCCACTCCTGAAACTTTCAAGAGAAGAATATTCATCACCGCTGCACCGATCAGCCCCCACCGGCCCACAGAAACAGAACACGCGACAAGAGCTATTCCCCACCACACACAAGCGTCCCCGAAATAATTTGGGTGCCGGGTGAGACGCCAAAGTCCAGTGTCAAGAACTTTTCCTTCATTCGATGGATCACCTTTAAAACGTGACAACTGCAGGTCTCCAACGGCCTCGAAATACACACCGACCGCCCAGAGAATGACACCAACGATGGCAAGAACTCCAATGGAGCCTTCCGCTCGATGAGAAAGCTGGAGAGGGAGCGAAACGACCCACATCAATGTTCCCTGCAGCAAATAGACGGTGGCGAAACTGATAATTGGGAACGCAGGTCCCCAGCGCTTCCGCATTGCCTTGTAGCGATAATCCTCGCCGTGGCCAAGATTGCGACGAGCGAGGTAGAGACAGAGTCGAAGTCCCCAAATCGACGCCATCAACCACAGCAGTGTGTCGAGACCAGATTTAGCGTCGTCGGCAATCCACAGCACTGTGGCCACCGTCGCAAACCCGAGCCCCCAGGTGATGTCGACGATCGATGCATCCTTGATGGCAACGCTGATCAACCACGTAGCCACCATGAGGACAGCAATCGTGATTGCTGCAAGTAAGAGTTCGTTCATTGAGACATCCTTAGTTGTTCGTCAACTTCTCTATCCATCTTTGCCCATATTTGATCGAGCCACGCGACATTGATGTCAGAAAGTAACGACCTTTGAAGGCGACGTGCCCGAAAGACGATCTGCATATCGCCCCGCCCGAGCGCCTTGAGCACCCCACCAAATGTCGACAGCCCGTCAAACCCGGTATGCCAGACGATCACGAGATCAGCCTGAGAAGAGCCGTCAAGCAAGGCAAGCGTGCCGCTCGGGCGCACTGGAATCAAATGCCGAAGGCCCTCGGTGGCAGCGAGGCGTTCTGGGGATTGATCACGAATTTTGTCAATAGCCCGTTTTCGCTTTGCCTCACTTGAGCGTGTTCCCTCGGGAAAGATGACAGCAACATCAGAGGTAGCGAGGTCAACTGAGAGTCTGGTGATAGCTGTGAGCTCGCGATTTGATTGATGCGAACCGCGATCGACGAAATAGTTAGGTACCCGCAAACCAACAATGTCAAGGCAAGGGTCCCACAACAGTTCTCTTTTCAAGACGTATCGGGGCGATAACCCTCGCCTGGTGCAAATTACCCAAGCAGACACCAACGAGTCAGCAAGGCTGGCATGTCGACACAACACCACCGCATTTCCCTCCTCGAATGCATCGGTGTCATCGACATCGATTGAGGCGCTCATCGCAATACGCAAACCGGTCATCAATTTTCCAGCACACCAACCCATCAACCGATAGTGCAGAACATGATTGCTCGATTGGCCCGACATCCATAGCGCGAACGAGATGAACACTCCAGCGCACTCGATGATCGACCAATACCATCCGAACAGCAAGAGCCGAGCCAGAGGAAACCGCCAGCGAAGCCGAAGAGCATCAATGACGACGGCGACAGCGACCCATGCCGGCGAGCTCAACGTTGCGACCAATGCCACCGCTAACAGGGCACTCACACTGATCGAACGTCGTTTCAGTCGTGCCTGAAACGAGGCGTAGTCAGGAATTTGCCGTCGGCTCATGAGGATTTAACGACCCAGAACGAAATCCACCAAGGTCGACCGTCACGTAACGGAATCCCAACGCAAGTAATCGTTGTTCGACGTGCTCCCGCGAATCGATAACGCTCTGCAGGTCGGACTGCTCAACTTCGATGCGGGCGACCTCTCCGTGGTGCCGGACACGACAAGAACGAATCCCGAGGTCTCGAAGCACTTGTTCGGCCCGTTCAACCTTTGAGAGAATTTCCACAGTGACCTCAGTGCCAAAGGGAATTCGACTCGCCAAACAAGCAGCAGCTGGTTTATCCCAAGTTTCTAAACCAACAGCATGCGAGATCTCTCGAATTTCAGCTTTCGAGAGTCCAGCCTCCACAAACGGGAACCGCGCTCCAGCTTCAGAAGCGGCTCGCTGTCCTGGGCGGTGGTCATTGAGATCGTCGACATTCACACCCAAGACAACTGTTGCACCATCGTCAACGAATGGCTGCAACGCGTCCATCAGCGCTGATTTGCAGTGGAAACAGCGGTCGACATCATTTCGCCGATAGGCCGCTTGCTCCATCTCGTTTGTGGTGACAGCAACCCACTCCAGGCTCCACGATTCAGCCAATCGAGAGCAGTCGTCAAATTCCACACCGGCAAGAGACGGCGACACAGCGGTCACCGCTGTTGCCGACACACCCTGAGTTGATGAGGCGACGTATGCGAGTAACGACGAATCTGCTCCGCCGCTGAAGGCGACGACGACATGTCCCATCTCCAGAAACGAACGTTGCAAGGCCACATATTTCGCTGACAGAGCATTGCTCATCAGAGGTTGTGCAGCGATCGGACCCATCGCTCCATCCTGCCAGATCATTTAGGGTGATTTATGACGATGCGCGCGTCCGTGCATGACGGATGCGCTCCTGCGGGTCGAGGTAGACCTTGCGGAGACGCACATGCGAAGGGGTCACCTCAACGCATTCGTCCCCTGCGATGAACTCAAGCGCTTGCTCAAGCGACATCTGTCGGTATGGGGTGAGTTTCACGGTTTCGTCTGCGGAGGAGGCTCTCATGTTCGTGAGTTTTTTCTCACGACAAATATTCACTTCCATATCGCCAGCTCGGGAATTCTCTCCGATAATCATTCCCTCGTACACCTCAGTACCTGGAGGTACCAACATCGTTGAACGCTCTTGAAGGTTCACCATCGCGTATGTCGTCGCAGGCCCAGAGCGATCGGCGACGAGTGAGCCTCGGTCACGGGATCGTATTTCCCCAGCCCATTGCTCGTATCCCTCGAAGACATGACTAATCACGCCCGTTCCTCGAGTTTCAGTCAAGAATTCGGTTCTGAAACCAATAAGTCCTCGCGCAGGAACTAGATACTCCAAACGCACCCAACCGAGACCATGGTTGGCCATATTTTCCATACGGCCCTTCCGGATTGCGAGTAACTGGGTGACCGTTCCGAGGTGTTCCTCAGGTACATCGATCGTCACACGTTCCACCGGTTCATGGCGCTTGTCGTCAACCATTCGGGTGACCACTTCTGGTTTTCCTACAGTGAGCTCAAATCCCTCTCGACGCATCGTTTCAATGAGAACAGCGAGCTGCAGTTCCCCTCGAGCGAGCACTTCCCACGCATCCGGGCGATCCGTCTGGTTGATTCGCAACGACACGTTGCCAACTAATTCTTGGTCAAGCCGACTCTTCACTAAACGAGCAGTTAGGCGATCGCCATCTCGTCCGGCCAACGGCGACGTATTGATTCCGATGGTCATTGACAGAGCCGGCTCGTCCACAGTGATTCTCGGAAGCGGAATCGGGTTCTCGAAATCTGCGAGTGTTTCACCAATCGTGATGTCATCGATACCTGCAACGGCAACAAGATCGCCTGCAGAAGCCGATTCGACCGAGACACGTTCAAGATGCTGAGTAAGAAACAGTTCCGCAACCTTCGCACGCTCAATCGTCCCATCGGCGCGGCACCAAGCGACCTGCTGGTTCCGGCGAATTTCACCCTCTACGACGCGGCACAGTGCAAGACGACCGAGGTAGGGACTTGCGTCAAGGTTCGTCACCCAAGCCTGCAATGGTGCACCCGGCGTGACCGCGGGAGCCGGAACAGTTGACAGGATGACTTCAAACAGCGGGGTGAGATCGACGCCAACCTCATTTTCAACGGTTGTCGCCCAGCCAGCTCTGCCTGACGAGTAGATAATGGGAAAGTCGAGTTGATCAGCATCTGCGTCGAGATCTAAGAAGAGCTCATAGACCTCGTCAACGACTGCGGCAATACGAGCGTCGGGGCGGTCAACCTTGTTGATGACCAGGATCACGGGAAGCTGCTGGGCGAGTGCCTTCCGAAGAACAAAACGAGTCTGCGGGAGAGGTCCTTCAGCAGCGTCGACGAGCAAAATGATGCCATCGACCATGGTCAATGCACGCTCAACTTCGCCACCAAAGTCTGCGTGCCCAGGCGTGTCAACGATGTTGAGCGTTGTGCCGTTCCAGACCAGCGAAGTATTCTTCGCAAGGATTGTGATGCCCTTCTCCCGCTCGAGATCCATTGAGTCCATTACCCGTTCCGCAACAGTCTCATGCGATCGAAATGCTCCGGACTGTTGAAGCATCGAATCGACAAGGGTGGTTTTGCCGTGGTCTACGTGAGCGACAATGGCGATGTTACGGAGATCTTCTCTCCTCGAGGTGGGGGGCACAAGGAGAGGACGCTATCGAATTAGTCGAGCGTTGGGCGTTCGCCGTAGCGATCAAGATGAATTGATCGACGAACATCCTTCCGAGGAGCGCGCCCAAAATTGCCAGTGGGGTATCCAAGCGGGATATGCGCCGCAATCTCAAATCGATCCGGGTTGGCACCAATCACCTCTAACGCCTCAGCTTGATACACCCGAATAACGGTCGTGAACGCTGTGCCCAAACCAAGAGAACGTGCTGCGATACAAAAGTTCTGTACCGCCGGATACACACTCCCATCAAGCCGCCCGATATCGACGGGCCCCTCGTCATCGTGAAATCCCCAGGGGATAATTGGTTGGAGAAAGAGGACATGAACAGGAACGTCACCGATTGTGGCCGCAAGATCTTGTGATGCCGCCCGAGTTCGTTCATATGTCGCACGGTCGCTGTCAGATCTAAAGACCGGAGTTGGCAAACAACGTTCGTAGCGCTCAAACGCCCGCCGGTAGATTTCCGCAAGTTGGTTGCGCACCTCTGACGAGCGAACAATGACGTACTGCTGCGGCTGAACGTTGCCTCCCGATGGAGCCTGTTGGGCCGCCTCAAGACACTGCATGACAAGTTCATCAGGCACGGGATCAGCCGAATACCGACGCATCGCTCGTGTCGTCAGAATCGCTTCCATCGCATCCATTGTGAACTCCTTAGATCATTGATGATTCAAATTCGAGGCCCAGATGGTGTCGCCCGAGGGTCTCGAACAGACGTGGTGCCACCATGATGTGTTGGGGGATCACGGAAAGATTGCGTAGGCATCGTCCAAGAATGCTCGTGTCGTACACGGCTGCACCGCCGGCAAGCCGAAACATTTCCTGCGCAGTTGCAGATGATTCCTCTGCGACAAGCGCCGCCGCACCGCGTATTCGAACCCGTTCATCGACTGAGGCCTTTTTTCCTTCAAGCACCACCTGATAAGCCGCTTCGACACTACTGAGCAATTCGTTAGCTGCGGCATCAAGACGAGTTCTTGAGCGGGCGATGGCTGACTGCACCGATGCTTGCTGGGAAAGAAGACGAGAAGAAAATTGTGGAGAGCGCTCGTTCACCAACGTAACTGTCTCTGACCATGCTCTCTCAGCAATTCCGAGCGCAACCGCCGCAACGCCTGCACCGAGGATCGAGAAGTTGGGAAAGTGCGCGATGGGGTCATCGGTTGTTGGCTTCGCACCGATCTGAGAAATGATGCGTTCAGTCGGAACAAATGCATCGTTGATCGTGAAGTCGACCGATCCGGTACCGCGCATGCCGACGGTCTGCCAAGTGTCAACAATCTCGACTTCAGACTGAGGGACGACGACGGTCACTCGGTCACCGTCGTCGAGAACGACACCCGCAACGACCCAGTCACAGTGGCGTAAGCCGCTACCCCACTGCCAACGACCAGAGACCACCACTCCGTCTTCGGTGCGTCGGCCCTTGCCGTTGGGTGCGAAAACCCCGCCGACCGCGGTGGCAGCCCCAAATGTGGTCTTCGCTGTCTCAGACTCGAGGAAGCCGGCAAGGAGGCAAGTGGTTGATGAGATCATTGAACACCACCCTGTGGCACCATCGGCAAACGCAATTGCGCTCATCGCTGCCAGCGACGCGCTTGGCGAGTGACCTTTCCCCCCAACGTCAGGCGGCAACAACAAGGTGAAGAAACCCTCGTCACTCAACGCATCGACAATTCCTTGGGGCAGCGATCGTTCTTCCTCCCCAGTTTCGGCGAGCGTACGAATAGCCGGCGCCACGCGAGTCGTCGCATCTAACAGATCGCTAGACAGCCACTTCACGAACGATGCTGGGCCCACATGCAGAGAGTAGATGAATACTGCCAGCCTCCACGCTCTTGGAACTTCGCCGTAGCACCCTCTGGCCGCTACCGTCTTCACGGTGAACGGTTGGAATATCGCAAACATCTTCGAAGAGATCGCAGCCACAATTCCTGAGGCGACTGCCCTCGCTCATGGCGATGAGACGATCTCTTGGGGAGCCATGAACAGCCGTGCGAACGGCGTAGCGCAGCATCTTCTCGACTCCGGACTAGTCGAACAAGACAAGGTCGCCCAATACCTCTACAACTCGCCCCACTACATGGAGAGCGTGCTGGCGTCATTCAAAGCAGGGATGGCGATTGTCAACACGAACTACCGATATGCCGCCGATGAATTGGTGTACCTATGGGATAACGCTGATGTCTGCGCTGTTGTATTTCATGCAACATTCATTCCTCAAATCGTGGAAATCAAGGATCGTCTACCACGCATACGTGCTTGGCTCTGCGTGGACGACGGCTCGCTTCCCTGCCCCGATTGGGCAGTTGATTACGAATCGCTGACGGCGTCGCCAGTCGAGACGAACGTCGAAGGCGCTTGGGGAAGAAGCGGTGATCATCTCATGTTGCTCTACACCGGAGGAACGACAGGGATGCCAAAGGGCGTGATGTGGCGCCAAGATGATCTAGTTAGTGCGCTCGAGGCCAGCAATCGCAACAAGCTTCCGGAGCAGCCAACTGCAGGGGTTGTTGCTGCCCGCTTGAAGGGTGCCGGTCCGAAAGGCCTTCCCGGAGCGCCACTCATGCATGGCACAGGATTTTTCAACTCTCTATCAACGATGCTGCTCGGTGGATCAACTACCACGCTCGCGGGTCGCAACTTCGATGTCGAAGAACTGCTCGCCACAATCGAATCAGCCAAGATCAACTCGATATCAATCGTCGGCGATGCCTTCGCCAAGCCAATGTTGCGGGCCTTAGATGCTGAGCCGGGCAGGTGGGACCTGTCAAGCCTGCGGGTCATCATCTCTTCAGGCGTGATGTGGTCGCGAGAAACGAAAGATGGGCTGCTGCGCCACAACGACCGTCTCATCATGGTCGATTCACTTGGTTCAAGCGAAGCAATCGGCATGGCGAGCAATGTTTCAACGAAAGACTCCGCTGAATCGCGGACCGGAAGCTTCTCACTCGGCCCAAATACCCGAGTAGTTACCGACGATGGGCGCGATGTCGAGCCAGGCTCGGGTGAGCGAGGAAGAGTGGCATTACGTGGCCGAACACCAATCGGCTACTACAAGGACGAAGAAAAATCTGCTGCGACATTCCAAGTCATCGATGGAGTGCGGTATTCAATTCCCGGCGACTGGGCAGAAGTTCGAAGTGATGGTTCAGTTGCTCTCCTCGGCCGAGGAAGCCAGTGCATTAACACCGGCGGTGAGAAGGTGTACCCCGAAGAGGTTGAGGAAACCTTGAAGACGCATGCTGCTGTCGCTGATTGCGCGGTTGTCGGAGTTCCAGATGAGCGGTTTGGGCAGGCGATTTGCGCAATAGTCGAACTCTTCGATTCGTCGGTGAACAACGACGTTCTCGTTGATCATGTTCGATCAAAAATTGCTCGCTACAAAGCCCCGAAGCATGTCATACGTGTCGATACCGTCGGGCGCGCGGTGAACGGCAAACTTGACTACAAAAAGTTGACTGCGTTGGCAGCGGAAACTGTCACGAGCAAATAAGTCGTTCCGAAATTTGACGTCGAAATGGATTCTGTCTGGTCACAGGTAACAGCAGTTCTGTTTGACCTCGACGGGGTCATTACCCCAACTGCCGAAATCCATCAACGAGCATGGCTTCAGGCGCTCAACGACTTCAGTGCTGATGAAACCGACTACCACACCTTCATCGATGGTCGTCCACGTCTTGATGGGGTGAGGGAATTCTTAGCTGGCCGAAATATCAACTTGCCTGAGGGGTCTGCTGGCGATGCGCCCTCCACGTTCTCAGTTCATGGAATTGCTGCGCTGAAGAATTCACTCTTCCTGCACATTCTCGATCACAACCCGTTCAGTGCCTATCCGGGATCGCTCGCTGTTCTTTCTGCCTTAGATGATCAGCAGACGCCCTTCGCCCTAGTCACCTCATCGAAAAACGCTGGACCAGTACTACGTGCAAGCGGATTGCACGACCGCTTCAGCATCATCGTTGACGGAATCCGAGCGGATGAAGAGTCGTTGAGCGGTAAGCCATCTCCGGATACATTCCTCCGTGCTGCGGCGCTGCTAGATGTGGCGCCATGTGATTGCGCCGTAGTCGAAGACGCCGTCAGCGGAGTAGCAGCTGCTCGGGCTGGTGGCTTCGGAAAAGTGATCGGGGTTGATCGCGGAGCAGGACGTGATGCACTCATTGCGGCCGGTGCTGACCTTGTCGTCAGCGACTTGCAAGAAACGTTGCCCTAAGCGCCGATTTCCTCCATGCCGCTGACACAATTGTGCGATGGGCGCCCGCTCGACATCTATTGACCGAAATAGATTCCCTGTCGACGAATGGGCCTTAACTGAAAATGGAGTGGGTCCCACTTCAGATGCTCACGACACACTTTTCGCCATCACCAACGGAGTATTCGGACTGCGGACACCACTGCGCGACACATCGGTTGGGACGCACGCGACGACCATCGTCAACCGGTTTTTTGAGACCTACGACATCGTCTACCCCGAAGACGCCTACGGGCTTGCACGCGTCGGCCAATCGCTAGTTCCAGGTCCTGATATCTCGCAGGTCGAGATCGCCATTGATGGAAAGAAATATTTGCTCTCCTCAACACGCTGGACTCGCACCCTAGATTTGCGATCTGGCTGTCTGAGGAGAACCTTCCAACTCACGTTGCCCTCTGGCAGCCTCGTCGTACTGACGCACATCACCTTTGTTTCTCAACACTCACCCCAACGCGCATTCCAGCGTTGGAGGGCAGAAGTTGAAGAAGGCGGATCGACGCACCAGATCTCGCTCACATTTCATTGTCGACATGACAGCCCGACTGACACAACATCAGATGACGATCCCCGCAAAGGACATGAATTCACGGCTGACAGCGCTCCAGTCGGCATCATCACGGCCAATCAAAACGGACTGATCTCAAAAATGATGACTCGTTCGTCCCAGTTACAACTAACGACAGCGATGACAACTAACGCAGCGCCCCAACAGGTCACCACCGCCGTGCTTCAGTCACACGCGGCATCGATGGTGATTACTGGCTCGGTGGCAACGTCAGAGCCATTTGAGGCAGCTCTCAATGTTTCGGTGTCGCTGAATACTGCGAACGACAGCAGCTGGGACGAGAACCTGACGGCCACACAATGGATCGATTTCGACGGCGCATTTCAAGAGCACCAAGAACACCTCGACAGGTTTTGGTCGCGATCAGACATCCGCATCGAGGGCAACTCTGAAGCGCAGCAAGCGGTCAGATGGCACCTCTTCCAGTTATTCCAATCCTCCCCCCTAATTGAAAACCTGGGAATCTCTGCAAAGGGTCAAACCGCACTTGGCTACGACGGACACTATTTTTGGGACACCGAAGTGTTCATGCTCCCGTTCCTTGCACACGCGGTTCCTGAGCGAACGAAACACCTGTTGGCTCTTCGCCACTCGATGCTTCAACAAGCCAGGTTGAGAGCATCAACTCTTTCTCAAGCGGGAGCCCTGTACCCGTGGCGGACCTTGAGCGGCGAGGAAGCATCGTCGTATTATCCAGCAGGAACCGCCCAGTACCACATCAACGCAGATATCGCCTGGGCGATCGATCGGTACGTCCTTGCAACCGGTGACCACGACTTCTTGGCGCATGGAGGGGCGCAAATGGTTATTGAGACGGCGCGAATGTGGGCCGACTTGGCATTCGAAGGGTCCGATGGCCGGTGGCACATTCACGGCGTGACCGGACCAGACGAGTATTCGGCCGTCGTGAACGACAATGCGTACACAAATTCGATGGCCGCTCGCAACCTCCGGCTTGCGGCCCGGCTTGCTCGAGATGCTGCACTACACCACCTAGATCCGCTCTCAGATGTTGAGATGGAAACCTGGATCCATATTGCCGATCATCTGGTGATTCCTTTCGATGACACGCTTGGAATCTACGCGCAGGATGATCAATTTCTCTCTCGGCGTCGATGGGATCTCTCAGATATTCCTCAGGAGAAATTTCCACTCCTTCTTCACCTGCACCCCCTGGTCATCTATCGCCATCAACTCATCAAGCAGGCAGATGTGGTTCTTGCCATGCTGCTGGTGCCCGAAGCATTTCGACCGGAGGCGCTGAGAGAAACGTTCAGATATTACGAAGGCGTCACCACTGGAGATTCATCGCTCTCGGCTGCGATTCAGGCGACAGCCGCAGCAACAGTCAATTATGTTGACGTTGCGGATCACCACTTTGATCAGGCGTTGTTCCTTGATCTCGCCAACACCCATGGCAACACCGGTGACGGAGTGCATCTCGCCAACTCCGGCGGTATCTGGTCTGCTGTAATCGTCGGAATGGCGGGCTTGACCATGCGACCCGATGGCGTTGAGCTAGCCCCAACTGGCTGGTGTGTGGGAAATCAGATTTCAGCACTGATTCATATTCGAGGGTCCCTCCTACAACTCACTATCCGCCCCGAAGGAACAACCATTGAACTCAAAGGCGGCAAACCGATCGCGCTGATCTCTCAAGACCACCACACCGCCATCGATTCAACCCCTGTTTTTGTTCCTGCGATTTTCCCTTCAACCCCTCAACATGGGTAACGTGCGAGCATGACTGAAGCACTTGGATTCGATGGCAAAGTAGCGGTAATCACCGGAGCAGGAGGAGGCCTTGGCCGCCAGCATGCACTCCTCATGGCCTCTCGTGGCGCCCTCGTGGTGGTGAACGATCTCGGTGGGTCCGTGGATGGTTCAGGATCAGATAAAGGCGCAGCGGCAAAGGTTGTTGACGAAATTGTTGCTCTTGGTGGCGAGGCCGTCGCAGACACCAACTCCGTTGCCAGTGCAGAAGGTGGTGAGGCAATTGTTCAGACTGCTCTCGACGCGTTCGGGACAGTAGACATCGTGATTAACAACGCTGGCATTCTCCGTGACAAGGCGTTCCACAACATGGACGAGTCGCTTGTTGATCCAGTCTTCGACGTTCATCTCAAAGGCGCTTTCAATGTGACAGGGCCAGCCTTTCGAGTGATGCGAGAAAAGGGCTATGGCCGAATCATCTCGACATCATCTGCTGCCGGAATTTTTGGCAACTTCGGACAGGCGAATTACGGGGCTGCGAAAATGGGTCTCGTCGGGTTCACCCGAGTACTCGCTGTCGAAGGAGCACGTTTCAACATTGCGGCAAACGCCATCGCCCCAATTGCACTCACCCGCATGACAGAGGACCTGCTAGGCGACCTTGGCCAGAAACTGCAGCCTGACTATGTCGCTCCGCTCGTAACGTTTTTGGCGCACGAGTCATGTGATGCGACGGGTCGAGTCTTCTCGGTCGGAGGCGGACGTGTCGCCGAGATATTCATTGGCGAGTGCCAAGGCTTCACCGACGCCGACTTGTCGCCAGAATCAGTTCGCGACAACTGGTCGACCATCTGTGACCGCGATGGGTACGCAGTGCCTGCGCAGATTGCAGAGGAGACAAAGATGTTCGTGGACGCTCTGCGGTGAGCAATCCAGTCCTTCTTCCTCGCTCCGACGGGTCATCTCTTGTCCTCCACCATCTCGGCGGTTCCGGAGACCGTCCCCTGCTCATCTCCCATGCGACCGGCTTCCACGGTCGTTGCTACCTCGAGTTCGCAGAGCACCTTTCACCAACATGGACAGTATGGGCACTTGACTACTCAGGTCATGGCGAAACGACTGCTTCAGGTCCGGATGTGAATACCTGGGAATGCTTTGGCGAGGATGCTCTCATCGCTGCTCGGCATCTTGCCCCAAATGGAGGGCTACATGCGTTCGGTCATTCGATGGGCGGCGCTGCAGTAATGATGGCCCACCTCCACGATTCCAACGCCTTTGCACAACTCGTTGCATTCGAGCCAATTGCTCCTCCACCAAACGACCAATTTGACGTCGCGAACCTGCCAATCGCCGTTGGGGCGGAGCGTCGTCGTCCGGTGTTTGACAGTGCAGACGCCGCCATTGAGAATTACGCCTCGAAGCCACCACTCGGCGTCTTCGCCCGCCAATCCCTCAGTGATTACGTCAATTACGGAGTTCGCCAGCAGGACGATGGAACAGTGGCGTTGTCCTGCACCCCGACCTTTGAAGCATCTGTCTTTCGCGCCGCGCACAGAAACCATCTCTGGGAGTCACTGCCAGAGATTGATCTGCGGGTGGACATCATTGCTGGCGTTATTGAGGA
>Ga0222714_10002934_pt1 | contig 17719 bp, 25 predicted proteins | sample C33_3DmetaG_FD_165048 | JGI IMG/M metagenome (GOLD analysis project Ga0222714, IMG submission 165048) | Estuarine water microbial communities from San Francisco Bay, California, United States - C33_3D | ecosystem: Environmental > Aquatic > Marine > Unclassified | place: USA: California...
TTTCACTTCATTATATCTTTGAAAGCAGGGAAAAGTTTTTTAGTTCAATTCGAGAAATTAGAAAACGAATGAAACCCGGTGCAAAACTCATAGGAATTATACCCGATTCTGAAAAAATCATATTTAAGACTCCATATAATGATAGTATGGGAAATTTTTTCATAACAAAGTCCAAATGTATGGGTGGTTATGGTGAAAAATTATTCGTAAATCTTGTAGATACACCATTTTATGCAGATGGTGCAAAATCCGAACCAATAGCTTATAAAGATTTACTCGTTACACATCTTGAAGATATTGGGTTTAGTTTAGAACTCTGGGAGAGTCTTTATGGAAATCCCATATCGGAGTTATACAGTAAATTTATCTTTGTATATAAGAGATGATCTTCATTGTTATACTTTTGATCATAAATTTGTGGATACTTAAACAGACTCGTGATCCTCAGGAACTCGTCGAGGTGAAAGAAAAATATGCAATTCTTCGAGATCACCTGATAAAGACTGAGAATCAAAAGTATAAAATGCTTACACGGTGTATACCAATTACGGGTGTTAAGAAGATGCGTGAAACCGTTGGATTCAATACAAATAAAGGGCATGAAATAGCCATATGCCTTGACGGAACACCAAATGATATATTTCATGTACTCATTCATGAACTTGCACATTGTACGGTAAGTGAATACTCACATTCAGAGAATTTCTGGAATAATTACGTTGAAATTAGAAATATGTGTATTAATCTTGGAATTTATCAAAAAATTCCTGAACGTAAAAATTTCTGTGGACAGCACATACAGGATAAATAATCTTCTTAATTTATATTAAATGAAGACTCCCCTTGGTGTCTTGTTGACTGTTATTGTATACTACCTCATTATATATGGAATAACACTCGTTCCGCATATTAGTACTAACTATGCTGTAAACCTGACACTTTTGACCATCATAATTCCAAATATATTTAGATATATCATTGGAAATGTACCGCGTCTTGCGGTTGATCGTCTATTCGTTCTTTCAACAACATTCATTGCATTTGCTATAACCTTTTTGGTTAACAAATTACAAAGTGATACAAAAAATGCAGTCGAGGAATATGGAAGTGACAGAAGAAAGACAGTTAAATTGAATGTCTTGCTCATGTTGGCATTTACCATAGGAGCGTTGATTACCTATTATTCAGGTATTGATAATAGGATTTATTCGAATATGGGTTGGGAATCGAATCAAGCAAATCAAGGCTTGATGATGTAAGATTTTATTATATGGAAAATGATAGCAGTAACCAAACCGGTTGAAGCCAAACCAATCATACTTCGACTACCTTGTTCATTTATGAACTTGGGGATTGAAGTAGCCAGTTTGTCTTGAACAGGCTTCGAGATCGCGAGAGCCGCAGCAGCGCCAGCAAGAAGAGCAATCATTTGATCATCAGTGAGATTAAGTGGATTTTTGCTCTCTGTAACTTTTTGTGTGGTTTGTTGTGGTCCTGATGCGTATGCTCCTTGTGGATTTGGTGCCATCATTTGTGGCATCATACCCTGCATTCTGGGCTCATCCATCATCATTGGTGGATCCATCATAATGTCATTAATTGGAGTAGAGTCCATCGTCTGTTTATTTTGACTTATATTTTTTTCTTGATTCGATAACGCTTCTTCATTAATAAAACTTGTAGATCTATTTTCCCCGATCATTACCATCCCATCACCGTTATCAGAAAGATTCATGGTATTTACTTCTGTAGCCATTTAATATAATCGTATGTTTTTGAAACACGTAAGTGACGCGGCCTGCTATTTCGTTTTTGTAATTTTCAAATTTGTCTTTCGAGTAGCCTTTTTTGCGTCGTCTTCTCTTTGTTGTAGATATTTTGGATTATACATCTTGTTATGAAGTTTCCATAAATCTGGTCCTCCAACCCTGAAATTTTTACGTATAGAAGCTTTGTACCAAAATACACAATCTTGTATTTTGTTGGATTTAACAGTATTATCTAAAACGAGACACTCATAGTTTTCTGTGCATGCATCCATAACTTTGTTAAACATATCAAAGTTTGGAAATATTCCGAAAAACGATTTGTATAATTTTTCTCTATTTTGAAGAATGTTCTCCCTGAGTAAGAATACATAGTCTACATTTGCTCTGAGAGCTGGAGGAAGATCCATACAATACTGCATCGTTAACATAAAGAATATCTTCCAGTGTCGACCATTCATAAAACACTGTCTGATACACGTATCTTTTAGGAACTTATTATCATACATACAATCATCAAGAAGCATGAAAGCTCCACAATTTGATTTACCATCACCTACCAATTTACGTTGTCTCGCCATGACCCGCTCTATAGCATCCCTATCATAATCACCATAGACAAAGAGATCTGGAATAAATTCTGAATAAAAATGATTTCCTTCCTCTGTTCCTGAGAGAACTATACCAGCTGGGAGATGTCTCTTATGGTACATGATATCCTTTACCAATGTTGATTTACCGGTATTGCGTTTACCAATAAATACACACACTCTGTCATCTGATATCGTCTCAGGTTTGAATTTCCTCAATTGAAGATTCATTCTAAAGTAGTGTCCCGTTTTATTTAACAAAATTTTACTCACATAATGTAGGAATGTCAGGTCGATTAAGACTTGCCGCCACTGGAGTCCAAGACCAATGGCTCACAGGCGATCCACAGTTTTCGTATTTCCTGATGAACTTCAAGAGACATACCAAATTTGCAATTGATTACTTTGAAAATCAATTTGATGGAACATTAAACTTTGGAAAAATTATAACTTGTCGTGTTCCCAGTGACAAAGGAGATCTTATAAAGAATATGAACTTAAAAATAACTCTAAGTGATCCAACTCCAGATACACCCGGGTACAATAACTGTTATTGGACACCCTCAATTTGTTCTAATCTTATTGAATATGCAGAACTTGTTATAGGTGGACAGCTAATTGAAAAAATTACAGGAGAATATATTTACATACATCAACAACTCTATAATACAACGGATGACACGTCACAATCACTCTATTTTTTGAATGGTCATGGTAATTTTCTCGCATACACAGGAGACTATACATATTTTTTAGATCTTCCTTTCTATTTTTATAGAAATCCAACACTCGCTATACCCACGTGTGCACTCACAAAACAAGAAGTTGAAGTACGAATTAAGTTAAGACCTCTTTCCGAATTGGTGTTTGCTGGAACAACGGCGGAGACAGTCTCGAGCATAAAAAAGTTTTCTCTTGATGCTGAGTTTATATATGTAGCTAATGATGAAAGAAACTTTTTGATGTCTAGACCCATTGAGTATGTGATAACACAACTTCAAATGTCACAGTTTGACATGAAAGCTGAAGAAACAAAACGATCTGTCTTGCTAAATTTCAAACACCCAGTAAAAGAATTATTCTTTACGTGTAGACCAAAATCAACCGCACTAACATTATACTTACCAAATGAATATACAACAATAGTAAACGCAGAACTACGTTTCAACAATCAAGTTGTATTTAATCATAGTACAAAATTTTTGGTATATGAACAGGCTTTAAAATATCATACAAACTCACCTTTTGTGTTAAGAACTTCTATACCCGCGTATGGTGTACTAGATATAAAATCTGATTTTGGTATGTATAGTTTTTCGTTAAGACCGGAAGTACATTACCCAACTGGACAGGTTAATATGAGTCGTATAATACATAAACTGTTTACTATAGAAATAGAACCAAATATACCTTTTTTCGCACCATATGAAAATGAAGTTCACGTATACGCAGTAAATTATAATGTGATTCGATTCGAAAGTGGTTTAGCTGGTTTAAAATTTTAGATTGTTATATTAGTAATGGCTGGTCGAATTCAGCTCGAGGCTTCTGGACCCCAAGATAGATTCTTTACCCTTGATCCCAGTTACACACATTTTCTCCAAAGTTTTAAAAAACATTCAAACTATTCAACCGAATATGTTTTTATAAAACCAGAGAACGAGGCGGATTTTGGAAAAAAGGTGAAGTTTACAATTCCTCAAAATCAAGGTGATCTTCTTAGGACGGTAAGTATTAAGGTTAAATTACCAGCATTAGTATCAGCATATAATGTTGGTTATATTGAATCTATTGGACACGCCCTCATAGATTATGCCGATATCATCATCGGGGGTGAAGTTATTCAGAGATTGACAAGTGATTATTTACAAATTTATTCAGAACAAAACGTTACACAAACAAAACAAAAAGCGTTAGAAAAGTTAATAGGAAAATATTCACGTAGAACATCAGCTGTGTTAGTAAGTAATCCAGCTATTATTGGATTTTTGGGTAAGGCTACCACAGAACAAGAATACTTTATCGATTTGCCTTTTTACTTCTATAATAATCCAGAGTTGGCAATTCCTATATGTGCTATTAAAAATCAAGAAATTGAGATTGAAATTAAACTCAGGGATTACGAAAAACTTATTATTAATACATCAGATGGAGTTTATGTACCATTATCGTATGTACCACATATAACAGATTTTCAATTGTGTAATGAAATGATTTATATTGATGTACACGAAAGAACAAAAATAAAAACAACAAAACGTGATTATATAATTACACAAAATCAACAAAATACATTTGATGTAAATCAGAACGTATCGACTGGTAAATTTAATTTAAGTTTTATAAATCCCGTAAAAGAATTATACTTTATAATCCAGCGTCAGGGTGTAACACCATTTGACTACGATAATACATTGACACTATTTAATAATAAACTTGTTTTATACGAAAACCTAAATTACCTGACATTAACATTGGATGGTGAAAATATAATAACAGAAGAAACTGGTGGTGTTGTATTTTTAAAAGCGGTTCAAGGTGCTATACATCATTCTAAAACACAACTCATTCGTAGATTCTATTCGTATAGTTTTGCATGTGAACCAGAGATGTGGTATCCAACTGGGCAGGTCAATTTTAGTTTGATAAAAGAACAAATTCTTAACCTAAGTATGATCCCATGTGTATCATATCCAAGGCAAATACGAGTTTATGCATTGAGTTACAATATACTTCGCGTCGATAAAGGAATTGCAAAAACGCTGTTTAATTCATAATAAAGATGATGAAGACCGGATTTGGTGAAACCTCTGGTGAATATGAAAATTTACAGGCGAATGCACTCATTGATATTTTAACACCCGTTCTTGAAAAAAGTATGATTCTTGCGTGTGACTATTCCAAAGCATGTGGTCGTGATACAGTTACAGGTGAAGATATGGAATATGCAATAAAGTATTGTGTGATGTATACAGTTGGCGAGAACATTGGTTCAATATTCCCAGATATTTACGACGAAAATGATTCATCGGATGAGGATGTTGTGGAGGAGATAGACCCAGATGAATGTCCAGTATTTGAGCGTTATTCCGGAAACGAACCAATATTTAACAAAGTAAATGAAGCGTATGATCGATGGAATGAATGGAAACCACAAAGTCCAGTTGAAGAGATGTTAAAAAATGCTATTAATAGTAATGAGTACATCGGTTCCAGAGGGGTGGACGGCTTCTGAGTATAAGTCTTTCAAAGTCCAGGGTGACGATGACACTGATACCAGTAGTGATGGAGATTCGTCAGATGATGAACAGCTATTCACAAACACAAAGACCATCAGACGAAAAAGGTATAAACGAATTCACGAAGAGGAATTACTACCAGAATAAATTTCCGAGTGTAATATATAAAACTCTCACAATGAACTCCGCGATTGAAACCGTCAGCCTTGTGACCCAAGAATTGGAAACCCAATCCCTTAACGCGATTGTCGCGGGCTTCTCCTTTGCCGCGGCTCTCAGCTGGAATGATCTCGTCCGTTGGGTCATTCAGCAACTCATTAAAGTTCCAAAGAACAGTGGCTCTCAGTACACTCTCTCCGCTGTCTTGACTACTCTATTGAGCATTGTCGTGTACTTGATTGTCTCTGGTATATCCAAGCGTGTTACCAGGCCAGCTCAACCAGTCTACGCGATTACTCAATAAGTACTGGTTTTCGTTTCGTCATTAGAAGAAGCATAACACCAATAAACACTATTGCAAATATAGATAAATAAACATCCCATCTATAAGGATTCTCAAATACAGGAACACTTACAGGTGGTGGCAATGATCTATCTACAACATCATGTGAAACTTTGGGAAGATTTTCCAATTTATCTGTAGAACATGTGATTTCAAATTTCAAAATGTGATCTTGATTTCTGAAATCATAAGGAATGAGTTTACCGTGACTCATATAGAAGAATTCAACTCTAATGTCCCTAATAAACTTTTGTGTACCCGTATGAAACTGGTGCACAAGAGGATCATCCGCGCCATGATAATTTATGATATTAGAACCATTTGTTAGTATATGACCAGTATAGAAGGGAGTAGATGAATACACAGTTTTGGTAAATTCATCTGAACCAGCCGTAAGCCGGAGGATTAGTGAATTTGGTCCACTTAAATTAATCGATCCAGATGTAAGTGTGTTATTTACAGAAGCACTATCATTTGATGTAAATCCAATAATTTGATGTGGTGTGGTTAATGATGATGTATCACTTGTGTACCCATTTGTACCAGAGTAAAATTCAAAAACAAAGTTATGAACACCAACTGATGTATTTGAAAATATCAATGTATTTGTGTCACTATCAAATGTGACCGAATCAACATTTGAAGACGGTGGTTGTAATTTAAGATCTAAATCGGATGCAAGATCTGTACCATTTGTATAGTTTGTAGTATCCAATGTAATATCAACACCATCAACACTAAATGTTTGGTTAGAATTGGTAATAAGTAATTGTGAAGTTGGTATACGCGCGGAAACTAATGTGATTTTAGAAATATCATAAATTGTATTTTTAATACTTATGACGTAGTTATTCGCATGAGGATATAGTACGGTGTCGCGTTCGCTACTATCTATATCAAGGGTATGAACCTTCATTAAAATTAGGGTATATAATTTTAATGGTTGTTTTTGTCTAATAGAATCAAAAAATAATTTTAGGAAAGGCTGTGAGCCAATGGGTTGTTCTGAAGCTGTCGCTTTGCAATATCCAAAGTTCTAGAGTATGGATTTTCATTACCCTTATAAGCATTAAATTGATGGAATGGTTTTTGTTGGTATTGTTGTGTCCATCCACCATTTGCTGCATTCACACGACCATCGATACGGGTAGTGTCAGAACGAACCACTGTGAGGTGACCACGTGTCTGAGACACGTTCATTCTACCTGGATTACCCATACGATTCGCCTTACCTCTACGATCTTCTGGACGGAATCCATACTTCATCAACTCCTCATTATTCTTCAAAGTAATTTGACTGGCAGCACTATGTGCGTATGCACCATGGAAGCTATGAATACCTGGAGTTGGTTGATTGCTATATATGTATTGTTGATCATTGAGATCACTCTTAAACCTGGTTGGATCTTGTGATATTGCCAACGCTGATGTAAATCGTTTTGCCCCGTTGAAACCGAGTCCATCCGATCGAACACCGGTTTCTGAACGATTGGTGGTGCGCATAGTCTTCTGGTGACTTGCGCGTGGGGTAACACCGGTCATACCCTGAGCTCGCCCAGCAACCACTGGGAGACGAGAAGGTAAAAAGGCTGTCTTCTCTGGCATATTATGAGTTAGTTCACCGACAGCTGCGCGACGACCACCTGTAATATCCATAGCAGGTCCAGCACGTCCTGGAAGTGTAGTCAGTCGATATTCACCAACATTCACTGGATTGACACGAAACATTTGCTGAAATCCACCAACAGCTGGAACATCCGATCCAACACCCAATCCCGGACCAACCATCTGTTTTTCAATTGGAGAAAGATTGTTCATCATACCTCGATCATACATACGGTCTCGCATGGTAAGAAGCTCCTGACCACCCGATCGTGCTTGCATACCAATATCAGCAAAGTTAGTAACTTCAATCTTTTTGGGTACTTCAACACGACTTTCAAACTGAACTCCTTCAAATACAGGTTCTGGTTGTAATACTAACGGCTCTCGTTCGGGCTGTAGTTGGTTATTAACCTTGGGTGGCTGGGGTTTTTCACTTAGCGTTCGACCAGCAAAAATTAATCCGGCAATAGCTGCAAGCGAAATGGGATCAGCCATTCTTATTTCTTATTAACATTTTTATTAGCGTATCTTTGATCGAAAAGTCCATTCTGAAGTTCTGCACGAGTACTCATTGGTTCATAAGTCATAGATCGAAGTGGTATCTTACATTCCATGTTTGATAATGGGAAAAGGTTACGTTCATATGTTGGAACGATTACCTTGTTGAATCGCGAAGTCGTTTGAGGTCTGAGTTGATCACTTGTTTCAATAAGATTTGCTGGTGCACCCTTTCCAGCCATATATGGGGATGTACCATATAACATTGTATTTGGACGACATCCACCACAGTTGAGTGAACTGGGCTGAGGATAGACGAAAACTTCGTCAGTCGCTTTCACGGGGGCAATCGCGCCAGTATTTTGGACAATTGATAAACCAGGCTGAAGTTGGTACGCCATTTATTAGTAACTAAGAAATATTTATCGTCTATCACCACTAATATCAAGTCCACTAAATGGACCAAGTTGAGCACCACGGGCATTTGGATTACACATTCGAGTATCAGATTTACACATAGCGCTATTTTTTGATCCATAACACCATTCAGCAAATGATGTTTGATCTCCTGGGATACTAGAAACCGGGGTAGTTACGAATTGTCTCGCAGCCGCATTGCGTTGATATACTGGCATCGAGGAGCGAGACCGACCGGAATCATACGGGATACGATCATCAAGATAACGTTTGACAAGTGGCTTCACAGTTGGATAATAACACGCTTCCAAACGATTTGGGGCGTCTGTGTAGTCTGTTATCAAAACATTACCCATTGGATTTTCTGCAGTTGGTATATGACAACCAACATTATCATTAGAAGTAGCGCGGTACGTTTCTCGCACCATTTTAGAATTGTACATAACATAAAGAACACCCAAAACTGTAACACTCAAAATGAAAATTCGTGGATCACGGCGAAGTAAGTAAATCACACATGTCGCATAAATAATAAATCGTGATGCAGCATTAATTCTCTCTTCTGGAGTTTGATTTTTGTTTGGCCAGAACTGTGTAATATTATCCTGACTGATGAGCTGCTTTGGATCGTCGAACCAAGCTTTCATTTAGTATATTATGAGGTTTATTTTTTTGGAAGACCACCGAGCATACTTCCCATCATCTTCATGAGAGCATCCTGGTCGATTTCGCCGCCATCAGTTTCAAGCTTGTCTGCACATTCCTTTGCGATACTTTCAATGAGATTTAGTGTATCAGCTGGGATAGATGTAATTGTAGTACCAAGCATATATAGCGTCTGAAGGTATTGCCAAGTAGCGGATTTTGTATTCGCACTCATCCGCGTCCAATAACTCTTAATATTAAGTTCTTTCAAGAATTCAATCTTTTCAATTTCATTAAGGAGAAATGTTTCATCCTTTGCTGAAATTCTATCGGCGTATGGACTCACACCTTTCATAAAAGTATCGACAACCACACGCGGATTCGTAGAACGCAGCATGTCGAAGGAAGCTGTCATCTTTTTGATGTCCTTTTCTTCTGGAAAAGTCTTGTGCAGTTCCACAAGAAATTGACCGAGCATGTCATTGAAAGCAGTGACGGAAGTCATTTTCTTATAATATGTTGTAAATCTTTAAGTTTAAAATGGATCGGTAGAAATAGACTCCTTTTGACCCAAGCCATTAGATATTATAAAGTAAACAAGAATTGCGTTAAGTGTGGCTGGTTTTGTGTACTTATTTAGTTCTATCTTTCCTTCATTATTAAGATAAGCCTTGAGATGAATGTACCCAGCGGTTATGACCGCCGCGATGAGTGCAGCACTTAGGGGGTCTCGAAGATATTCGGAGAGATCTTCCATTTAATTATACGCAACTTTTTTTGTACGGTATTCTGGTGCGTCCCCAAAGAATACATTTTCGTCTTCTGGGGGGTGTGTAGGCTGTGGCTGATTCATTTGCGGCACAGGTGCTTGAACACCTGGTACAGTTTTAAATTCATTTTCAAGACCAGTTGGTTGTATTTGTTCCTCTTCCTCCATACGAGGTCTAGTTTCTGACATTTGTGTAGGATTTGTCATTTCACCTGTTTCCTCTGGAAATGGTTCTGGTTCCATTTCCGATTCCATTTCCGGTTCCATTTCCGGACCATCAAAAATTTCTGGATCTTCTGAATCGCGAACTTCACCATCAAGATCAATGTCACGAGTTTCTTGTGACATGTATGTTTGTAGAATTTGCTGAACTGGAATGAGTTCTTTTACACTATTTTCAATACACGTACAGAAACGTGTGGTCAGTTTTTCGTCCCGAGCATATTCACTTTGTTCTTCGTGAAAAATGTAAGGATCTCTGTACAGATCTTTCGCAATGTTATTGTAACATGTTTGGATAAAAACTTCATTTGATGGCAATTTGAGACTGATCTTCTTGTTGTCAGACTTAAGACGAACAGCAGAAAGAATCTTTGTACATGCAACAAATACTGCTGCCAATAAATCATTAAACCAAGCGCATCGATTCGCTATGTTATCAGAATGCTGTTTTGACATAGCATTTGACCAATTTGGAACTTCTTTGAGAAGCTTTTGAAACATAATCAACGTCTTTCGTCCTTTGGAAAGATTTGTTGATTCGTTGTACATATCCTGAAAAACTTCAATCATAGCTGGACACATAATAAGGCATAGTTGACCCATGTACTCCTTTTTAGCTTCAACAAGAACATTAAGATTATCCATTTATGATTAAGAGGTTTTTTAATTACACCCTTTACTACGCAGTTCTCCTGTACTTGCTCGCGATCTTCTTCAAATTCATGAGATTTGGGAATTCACTTTCCTCTACGTGATCCTCCTTCATTTTTACTTTCTTAGGTTTTTCAACTACCCAATTTACGTATATTTCATATTCTCCTATTACACTTGTATTGAATCCACCAAGTCTAAATTGCCTGGCTATATATTGAGCTGCCGCCGATCTATCAAATACCGGGTATCCAATTAGAAAAGCGGGGACAATGAGAAATATCTGTTTACAACCCAACTCTACTGACTGTTTAATCTTTCGAGAAAACTGCTCATAAATCTTTGTGTAGATTTCCTTCTTGAGTTGTTTTCTCTTTTCATCAATTTTAGTTATATCATTGATGCTGATCATTACAATTACTGTAATTTATTTTTAGCCGATTCCAACTCACCAATTGTTGGTACGGCCATCTTTTTCACCAGCGTGTAATCGATAAATTCCTTACCGGATGACCCGTTAATATATGGACTAATGTCTTGTGGTGTTTGAACATCAAGGGGTTGTGAACGCAAAGAAATCAAACGAATGTCGTTACCTTGTACTTCAAATGAACATACAACTGAGAACCCAAATGCAAAACCACTATTTTTTACAACCATAAACATACATTCGTAAATCGTTTTGTCCCCTGTATATTTCTTAACAGATGTAGTCTCAATAATATACGTACAAAGACCTGAGCGCTTCTCGATTTCTTTGTTTGTCAAAAATACAAACTGTTGCATCATGTCGTTGGTAATCCTGGCTTCCGCCTGAGTATAACCGGAAAGGTCAGGTTTTGCATCGTCAAAGCGAACAGATCCAACTGGTTGACTGTATCCTGAAAGTCCGAAAGCTTCTGTAAATGATTCTCGTCTTGATAACAGGAGAACAATCATAAGCAATATGATAATTAAAAGCACATTCATCTTTACTAGTATGCGTTAATTTTTTTTTAGAAAATCCCGTATACATAATAGATGTCACTCCTGATTTATAGTCCGAGGTGTAAACATTCAATGGAACTTGTTGACTATATCAATCGTCATGTACAATTGAAACAGCTCATAAATTATCATAATGTAAATACTCAGGGTATACCATCTAACTATCGTAATAAAATTACACGCGTCCCGACGATGCTAACCAAAAATGGTAAAATTCTTGTAGGAAATGAGATAAAAAACTGGTTGGAGTCATTACTACCAAATAAAGAAATTGAACACTGTGGACTTGGTGGTATGTGTTCAATGACAACTCTCGACAGTAATGATAATGATTTTGATTTATTTTCACTTGACAATTACGGACAATCTCTACAACCTGCGATGACACGCGAACTGGAAGAAAAAATCAATAAAGATGTATCCAAAGGAAATGTGTATTCGGAACAGATTTAAAGATCTAACGCACATTATTGATTAGATATGAAATTGGTTACAATCCAAGCATCTGCAATAAAGTCAATATTTGAAGTATTAAAAGATATTCTTAACGATGTCAACATATACTTTCAACCCGATGGTATGTATATAGTCACACTGGACACCGCGAGAACATCATTGGTAGATATGTTTTTGGCAGCTGATAATTTTGAAGAATATTCATGTGAACATGAAATTATTGCTGGTATTAACATTTCAAATACTTTCAAACTTTTGAAAACTATCACAAATAATGATGTTCTTAAAATCGAAATCAATTCAAAGGAACACATGGATATAGAGATCATTAGTGAATCAAAGAAGACCACTACACACTTTCAACTTAAACTATTGGATATTAATGAAAGTCGAATCGAAGTACCACAAGTTACTATGACGAGTGTGACTATTTTACCATCCGCAGACTTTCAGAGACTTTGTCGTGATATGTCTAATATTGGACAGGAAATAGAGATACGAAGATGTGGTTTTGATTTCAAATTAAAATGTGATGGAGATTTTGCTTCTCAAGAAACATGTATTCAGTGTCCAGATGAAAGCCGAGAAATTGGTGGTCTCTATTCATTAAGGTATCTGAATATATTTACAAAGGCGACGAGTATGTGTTCGACTGTGCAAATCATGCAGGAAGATGGAAATAGATTTTTGATTCTAAAGTATAATGTAGCTAATTTGGGTGATCTCAAATTCTACTTAGCAACTAAGGTATCCGAAGATTAATCGTAGATTCGTCTTGTGTTAACACAGTTTTCTTCATACCAATTGTATTCGTAAGTATTATCTTTGGGTAGTGCTTTTTTAATGTTTCTGCTGTGTAATATAAAAAATCCTTCAACGGTACACTTTCACCATGAAAGTCGTTCATAGGACCTGAATATCTCTTAATCTTTTCAGTAATGTTTATTTGTGGTTTATCATCACGATCCACAATCCATGCACTACTAAGAGGAATTGTAAAACGCATATCAATGTCTTGGTTATCACATGGTTTAAAATTTATATTTGTAGATATAGCTTTATAAATTTTTCCGTTATACCAATACTTAACTCGTAGTATAAGATGTTTAACATTTTGAGGAATGATTGTATTTCTGAAATTTTTACCCGTCGCTACTACATGAAATTCATCAAGAACTCCATCCCAATCCTTACTTTCAAGTAACCAGAAATCGTCTTCAATCTTGTATTTCATCCTATAGTCAATCTTATATTCAATTTCTTCCGATACAATGTAATAATCTGGATATGTAACAAATTTTTTGTACCAAAATATAACAGTACTTAAAAGTTTGAACAGCATTCTTAATTATAATGGAAGGAAATTTTTTAAGTAGATATAACAATAAGATTGATAATTGGAATATTCTTATTGAATCCGATCCATCTAATAAAAATAGGTACGAAAGTGAAATGTCTGATTATATAATCCGGTGCATGCCATATATGAATCAACACACAGATGAGACTGGTGACAAAATAAATACAGATAATGTGTTTAATGTTAAGGAGACAGTTGGTCTAAAACGTAAAGATATTTTTATAGATTATCTTGTCGAAGTTGAAAATCAAAATGTGACAAGACGTAAAGATCGTATCATAGAACAATGCAGTAGATGTTTATCAAGTAATATTTTGCATTTTCATGATACAAGTGATCTCGTGTGCGATTCATGTGGATTAGTCATAGCATCCTTAATTAGCGAAGAATTAACATACAGAGAAGAACAAGAAACGTCTGAAAAAGTTGTAAACTATTCATACAAAAGAGAGAATCATTTTAATGAATGGTTAAGTCAATTTCAAGCTCAAGAGATGACGACAATACCTGACGAGGTAATGGATCAACTTAGATCGGAACTCAAAAAGATGAAGATTAAGAAACTTGATGAGATTACACATGCCAAGATTAGAGGACTTCTTAAGAAATTGAGACTCAATAAGTATTACGAACATGTTCCATATATAACGAATATTCTCAATGGTATAAAAGCTCCCAATATGGAACAGGCGTTAGAGGAAAGATTGCGGATCATGTTCAAAGATATACAAAAACCCTTTGACGATAACTGTCCATCGGAGAGGAAGAACTTCTTGAGTTACTCATATGTACTTTATAAGTTTTGTGAACTTTTAAGTGAGGATGAGTACTTACAATACTTTCCTCTTCTTAAGTCTAAAGAAAAGCTCTATCAACAGGACATAATATGGAAAAAGATATGTGAAGATCTTCAATGGGAATTTATTCCAACTATTTAAAGATGTGTTGTATATTTTATACAATGTCTAAAGATACGAAATGTCCCAATTTTGAGATATGCCACCGGATGACATACTCAACATTAAAAGTATGTAGTTCTTGCTTTTGGAGATTTGAAAATCAAATTATGGAGTTTGTAGATGACACAGAGTGTCCAGTTTGTCTAGATATTACAAAATGTGTAAAGTTTAGAAAATGTACACATTTTGTATGTATATCAAAATGCTTTCCTCGACTCGTTAAATGTCCAATGTGTTCGAAACTTAAAGAGACTGATATACAACCTTCTAATGGATGAACACGTAAAGTTCTGTGTAGATGAGGCAAAATATCATCTAGATAGAGCTAATGAGTTACTGACGGAGGGTCTCAGAGATCCGAAAAAATACCACGATGAAGCAAAAAAGTTTTATAGAGCGATGGCAAAGTTTTTTCCGTTTATGATTCTACTACAATCTTTCGAACCTCAACTTCCCGATTTGGAAACGGAGGATAGTTTATCAGATACGCAGTCTTCAATGACATCAGATGAAGATAGTTATGCGCCTGCAACTCCGCCGCGTCGTTGAGGGTTTTGATGGATTTGAACTCCAATACTATTTCGTTATTTATTATTATATCAGCTCGTAAGTTGCCAATGACATGTCCTTCGAATGGAATGGGTACGATACGTTCCGACTCATAGGAAACACCTTCGCGTCTCAAAAGGACTTCCATCGCGTTATGATATACTCTCTCACTATACCCAGGTCCTAGTTGAGAATATATCTGTTTGGCAAGGGCTTCTACATCCACCATAGAGGTACTTGTGGATGAAGCTTTAATATAATTTTTACTTACACGATCCACGTGTGAATATAACTGACTTCATTAATAATGTCAAAGAATATAAATGTGGACCTGGTGGCCGTTTAATAGAATAAAGATATCCACATCCAGGTCGTTTAGCTATCTATGGGGAGAATGAATTAAAGAATAGCTTAGATTCTACATATATGAATATAAACTACATAGATTTATGTTCGGGAATCGGTGGGTTTAGAGTTGCCATCGAAGACTTTCAGAATGAAAGTTCAGATATTAATTTCAATTGTGTTTTGTCTGCAGATATTAAACAAGATGCTATCGATACATACAATTTGAATTTCAATGAACACAATGAAAAATGCGACATATATTCACTTGAAGTTGAAAAAGTGAAACCATTTGATTTATTATGCGCCGGATTTCCATGTCAACCATTTAGTACAGCTGGACAAAGAAAGGGGTTCAGTGATGACAGAGGTGGTATGATTTTTAAGATAATGGAATTATGCAAATATCATAAACCAAAATATGTCTTGTTAGAAAATGTTTATAATTTATTAACAATTGATGGAGGTAAGTGTATACAAACTATAATTCAACTGTTTGAAGAATTGAATTATAATGTTTACTATGAAAAATTGAATTCAAAAGATTTTGGATGTCCACAATCGAGAGAAAGAGTGTATATCATTTGTACATTGAACAAATGCTTGGACTTTGATAAACTTTTTACACTTTCATCGAAAAAGATGTTACGCGATGTAATAGATTATAACGATAAAACATCTAATATAGATTCGGATTTCGCACAAAAACTAATAAAATTGGCAAAATGTAGAAAAATACAAGGTTGTAAAATTTCAGATAAAAGAGGCGGTGATAATAATATTCATTCATGGGAACTTGAATATAATGGACATATCACAAACGATGAAATCAATCTAATGAATAGTATTATGTTAGAGCGTCGTAAAAAGCACTGGGCTACAAAGAAAAATATAACGTGGATGGACGGTATGCCACTTACATATGAGGATATCCAAACATTTTTTAAACATGACGCATTACGAGAAATGTTAAATAACTTGGTTTCTAAAAAATATTTACGTTTTGAAAAATGTAAAGATCTAATCAATGGAAAACGAGTTTATAAGGAAGATAGTGAAAGTGGATATAATATATGTAAGGGTAAATTGAGCTTTCCAATCAGTAAAATATTAGACCCAAATGATATATCCCCAACTTTAACGGCAACTGATTCAAATAAGCTTGCAGTAATTATTGATAATCAGGTAGTTAGGACACTAAATACACTAGAGTTAATAAGAATTTGCGGGTTTCCGGATCATTATAAAATACCCGAGCACGTGAATTCATACGACCTATTCGGAAATATGGCAACACCTCCAGTCATCAAAGAGTTGCTCAAGCTGTTGTTCAATTAACTGAATGTACTTTTCAGAATTATCAAACGGAAATGCTCTTATAAGATTTATTAGAGCTTCCATAAAACTTTTACTCGTATTTTCCACTTTAAAAGACCTACTGGATGTCGGTCGCAAGTTGTGGATTTTCCCATATTTTACCTGACACGAGACTGGATACTTCGTATTTAATGATACAATTTCCCACACCCGTTTAATATAATGATTCTTTATTATGATGTAACTGTCTTCCACCATATCATACTCAAAAATCACATATAGTGTGTTGTATAACTTTCTATATACACCCCCAGGTTCAGATAAACTGTGAATATATGAGTAAAAATTACCTATGTCAAATTTAGGAGAGCTTTTAAATACTTTCAGCTCTATTTCGGTATCTCCGTAAAAAAAGTCAGGACTTTTTTGTTTTGGACCACGTTTGAAATTTGTAACATTTTTGCACATGTAATCACCGAAAATTTCTTCCAATACATCACCAATTGAATTTACATCCCGTATGTCTCCACTTTGAATTATACCACCACTTTCATCTATACACCTATATAGATGTTGGAATTTTAGACTACTAAATTTCTGAATAGCTTCGTACATGCGAAATTAGTATGCTACACACCGACTTAGGTAATAAAATATTAGTAAATGTTATATGTCTACATACACCCAACCCACATGTGAATTCGTGTATCGCGTTTCCTCCCTCGAAAAAGTTGTTGATGGTGATACCATTGATGTGACTCTTGATCTTGGCTTTGACGTGTGTACCCGTCAGCGAGTGCGTCTTTTGGGTATTGATACCCCAGAGTCGCGTACATCAGATG
>Ga0222714_10002937_pt1 | contig 17706 bp, 18 predicted proteins | sample C33_3DmetaG_FD_165048 | JGI IMG/M metagenome (GOLD analysis project Ga0222714, IMG submission 165048) | Estuarine water microbial communities from San Francisco Bay, California, United States - C33_3D | ecosystem: Environmental > Aquatic > Marine > Unclassified | place: USA: California...
TTTTTCTATAAATTTAGGGAGTTTTTCAAAAACTTTATCATGAGTAAAATAACCTGGATGAACCGTGTTAGTCAATCCCGCATCAATCCAAAACAAAAGTTCGGAATTGAAATTATCCATAATTTGAGCGTCGTTGAGTAAAAACATCTTGGACATAACCAAAGGATTGTACATTTCAAGTTTAGCTTGTGTTGACTCACTCAACCAACCCGCTTGTTTTAACCAATTTTCATCCTTTCTAATTTTTTGAATTTTTTCAAAAAATTCATTTTTGAACCAATCTTGTGATCTTACAATAAATTGTGTGTTATTCCGAGAACGATGTTCGAATACAAAACTTTCTAAATCTTGTTCCCCAAAAATAATCATATTATTTTCAACAGCAAGAAGTTGTTTGAATTTTTCCAAATAATGTTCGAAACTTCGAGACCATCCCTCAACCAACGAGTCCCTTTTTATATTCCATAACCCTGTAACCAAAGTCAACTTATTGGTTGTAGTTTTGGGTTTATCAATCGGAATCGGACCTCCAACAACGTGTCTACCCATTTGTTCTTCTACTTCCTCTAAATTATATTCAATACCCTTTTGTTCAAAAAAATCTCTTATTGCAGCATCCACACCTGGTAAATCATTTCTTCTAAAGTCATGGAACATAATAATTCCACCCGAACTCATTCTATCATAAATTTTAGTAAGACTATCATATATAGAATCGTAAAAGTCACCATCAAGAAATGCAAAAGATATTTTTTCAGGAATGTCTTTGGTGTCAACATCTTTGAACCAACCTTTTGTTATGATTGGTAACTCTAAATTGTTATCTTGGAAATTTTTGATGAGGACATCTTGACTAGTCTTTAAGGTGTAGGGTCTCCAACCAGTGTTTTCTTCGTATTTACTCAAAGGTGGTAAACCTTCGAAAGAATCATAGACATAAAGTTTTTTTGTGGAGTTTAAAGTTTCTAAAGTTTTCCTCAGGTATTTTGATGATTCTCCCACATAACAACCAAATTCTACAACATCTCCTTCGACATCGTTTTCGATAACTTGTACTAAAGATTCGACTAATTTCTCTAGTTGATTTGAATTTATAATTGAAGAGTCAACCATGTTGTTATCAAACGACATGATTTGATTTACGATTGTCCTTTCCATAAATTAATTAATAACTTTATAACTTTTAAAAACCGAAAACTCTGTCAAGTCTCGGTAACCATTGTGTTCTCCCAAATCTTCAACATGCATCGGATAATTTTGCATCAAAGCTAATCCATGCGATGCTTGTTGTGGTGTCATGTACATATTCCATCCCAACATTTTGATGTCATCTTCATGATATAAAACTTCATTTCTTCCTTCATATCTGGCTTGTTTGAACCATTTGACAGCATCTTCATTGTCTGTCAAAATCATCCCACCCTTACCGATTTTTAAATGTTTTTTAATGTGAAAGGAAAGACACATAAAAGTATCGGGAATGTACATATTACTTGTGAACCTTTTTGCCGCATCATAGATTGGGTATGGTTTTAGTTGATAAATCCCCCTCCAATTATTTGTTTCTTCTCTTTTATCAAAGATCACATTTCCACCCGCATGAATGATGGATTGAGGAACAGACAAATAGGTTTTAGAAGGGATGGTAACATCTGTCACTTCCAAATATTTACAAATCAGAAATAATGCATTTGTGCAACTATCAACCGATACCGCATATTTTGCACCTGTATAGTTGGCAACTTCTTCTTCGAATTGTTTTACAACTCCGTATGGGTTATTTATAGGTTTTCTTAGGTTCATAATGAATAATATATAAAGTTTTCATCTTTGTTGTATAGTTTGAAACCACACTTTTCGAACACATGCATACTCGCATAATTGTCGTGTTTAACTTTTGCTTTACTATCAATTTTTTTGTGTATCAAATCCCAAATCATGAAAGTTCCAATACCTTTACCATGAAAATTTGGATGAACGGCAAACCTTATATCTTGATCGACAACACCTACAAAACCAACAGGGGTATTACCACTTAAACAGATTTCGTAACAATCTCCATATTTTTCCATATAATTTATTTGTTGTTGTTCTGTAATTTCAACCTTTTCAACAAACCCATTAAGGTTTCGTGGTTCTGTTCTCATTTGTCTTATGAATTCGAAATATTCATCAGAATTTGGAACAATTTTCAAATCATCGACGTAAAAGTTTTTTCTAGTTATAGTTTTAGTTTCGGGTTCAAATATTTTACTATACCCATATTTTTCACAAAAATCATTGATACTTTGGAGTAAGGACGAATCCGCACTATCCAAATACTTTTCTAAACCCTTCCACCCATCATGTTTACGTTTATTGTGTCGGTTGTTAATTTCATTTTTAGTGAACGAAATCCTTTCACCATATTTTGCCTTTAAGAAATCATAAAGATTTAAAACGTCATATTCAATTCTGAAGAAGAAACTTGGATTTTTTTCTAATATTAATTTATCCCAAGAAAGAATACTTTTAATCGCATCATTGAGTGGATTATCAGTTATTTCAAAGTTACCCCAAATAGAACGAAATTTTAATGAAAATGTTTCTGTAAGAGCTATCGAAGGAATTGAGTAAAACGGGTCACGTATATGATAGACTATAGTTTCGAATTTATAATTTTTGGGGGTAATACTCTGACTAAGTTCGTCTTGTCGGTAAGCAGGTAAAGGAGCATCAGCATTTGTTGCAAATTGCCAACTAACTATACCATCAATCCCATGCCCTTCGTGTGTGGTTGATAGCCCCCAACTATTGAGTAATATTTGTAACATTTTTGAACCTGTTCTGGGATGTCCAACCCCTAAGATACCCAAGTGATTCATCATTTCAATCTTTTTCTGGAAGTGGATTTTCCAAAACATATTTATCTGCGTTGTCTTCAGCCATTGTTCTTATATTCGTTTGGTATCTTCTTGAGGCATCAGTATGCCCCACAAGTTGTCCTTCACCAATATTACCATAAAGATAGGTACCCCAGTCGTCTTTAATTGTTTCCCAATCACTATTAGTTATAGTCTCACGGTAAACCCTTATCATGTTATCTTCTAAGTTGTATTGTCCTTGATGATTCACACCTATTGTTGGGTTGTCCACATATTTATCAAACCATTCTTGCATTTTTGTTTTCCTAAAAATGACGGGATTATTAGACCAACGTATAGTCTTAACCAAGTCTAATTCTTCAATTCTTTCTTCTCTTTCGTAAGGTGTAATTTTACCATTAATATCGCCACAGATTTCGAACCCTCTCATTTGATTATCATCTTTATTAAACCAAACCGCATGAACAAAGTTATATTTATTCATAACTTGGACTGTTTTCTTGAAATCTATTCTATCTTTTTCAAGAAAAACCCAATCATGTTCAAGGAAAATAAAGTAAGGTGTTGAAACTTTTTCCAGTGCGATTTTCATGCTTTCCGTAATACCAGTTCGCGAAGTCACAACCTCCACGGTTATTGGTTTGTTACGATTCCTGAAATAATGCTCCAATTCCAATGAACTTTTAGTACCCATGTTTGTATCATAAATCACAAGAAACTTACACTTTTCTATTTCGGGCGGTAAAGAGTGTAATAAGTGTCTCAGATAGTAAAGGTAATTATCTAAGAAGTGTCCTACAATAACGATTGTAACTTCTCTCTCAACTTGATAGTCATTGATTAAATCAGACATGTTTTTTTCTTCATTTAAAAATTTATAAAGATAATTTTCATAATTACCTTCAATCCACGCGGTATAATCAACTAAACCTCGCGGTTGTAATGTAGATTCAAGCCCTTTACCATGATGCACAACCAACGGTACGGTTGTAAAAACATTGAATCCGTAATTTGATAACTTAGGCAACCAATCATCAATAGCAGTATAATCACGAACATAATTCGAGTTTTCTAAAATAAAACTCATTGCCTTTTTATTTATTAGATACGCCCACCCTCCTGTTGAAAAATAATTTTTCGCCAAATTATCTGTCGTTGGTATCAGATATGATTTTGGATTGCACCCAAGTAATACAACATCCCATTCGATAGAATCAAGTTGTTGTTTAATTTTGGGAAGTAGTTCGGATAACTCAAAAACTTCTGACTTTAGTTGAGGTTTTGAAATTATTTCCATATCATCTTCAAAAACCGCAATAACCTCCAAACCCTCGTCAATACTTTGTTTGAATATACCCAAGTGGCTTTTTGTACATGAAAACTGTATGAACGGATCGGTTAATGCTTCAAATCGATTTAAGTTTTCTATTTGAAAGTCTTGGATTTGTTTTTCGATTCTTTCGAGTCTGTCTGTAGATTTTTCTAAGTTAATGAAAAACCCTTTCTGTGCCAATTCAGTATTTAAAATCTTAAACATATTCAATATCTATCAGAAAATTTATGATCAGGATAGAATGGCATATCATTCCATTTTAATTTAAAACCTGACAATGGAATTGACAAAGACCAATTACCACAAACAATACCGCCATATCCGAAACCGTCTTCTTTTTTGTAACCATATTCTGTTAATTCATTCCATACATCAAAATATTTTCGAATGTCATCTGAAGTGGTTCCCATGTATGCTATCACAGGGCCGTCCCACGTATTGAAATCACTTTCTTGTGCATTTATGTTGAATTTTTCAATATACTTGTCATGTAAGTGAAAAATTTCATTTTGTGAACCTTTTTGGTATGTCATCATAGCCTGATTTGTCATAACGTGATTTGGAAAAAAGTTATTTTCAAAATACGTCATTAGGTCCTCCCCATTTCTAGCACGAGTTACTACGTCAGAATCAAAATTTACAACATAATTGAATCCCATTTCGGCTGCCTTCAACAACAAGAACCTTTCTAAATTCCAAGGGAATCTTGAAGGATAAATTCCTGATGGATCTTCTGGTAATACCTCATATTCCAAAGAAACTGGGAAATCTTCACGAATTTTGTTTATATCAAATATGTGAATATTTGGGTTGTTGATATCATCAAAATCTTCAGGACGATTTGTTGATACTAAAAAATGAACACCCTTTTTATCCAACTCAAAATCTAAAAAAGTTTGTATCAAATTACTTTTTAGTCTTTTTGTGTAATTTGGATAATGACAATCAGCGACTAAACAAACTTTCATATTACAAATTACCTGTTAATCTTTCACACCAACCTTTTGACTCTGAGTGAGGCCATACGACCCAATATTTAGGTTTGTGTGTTGTAGGGAATTCTCTCCAAATCTTACAGTATTTGTCAGGGTCGTTCATCATCCTGCGAATTTCATCTTTGTCCGCATCTTTTCTGAAAATCGTTTCATCATTTTCATCGTGGAAAGCCACAACCCAAAAGTCATAATCCTCTTCAGGAACTGCCTGATACGAAACATCAATACAGTGTTTGAAAATTCGGGCAAAAGATTCTTTCCAACTATCCTCTGAGTCAAAAGAATCAATACCAGGATTTGGTGGGTAATTTTTGTCTAATGTATATTGTTGAACCGCTCTTCTTTCAAACAAAATACCCGCATATTCTTCGTATTCTCTTAGGGTTCTAACTGTACCAAAACCATATTTACCTTCATGTCCCTCTTGGGTTTCACCATCCATACCGAAGAGTTTTCTGTTGGTTAAATGAGAATGATTGTTTTTGTCAACCCACTTTTTGTCATCGTCCCATTGTTTGGTTCTTCCTTTTCTTGTGTATTCATGCCATATTGCAACCTTATGAGGGTGAAACAAATCATAACCCCAAGTATATGCTCTTGCTGCGATTGATATTTCTTCTCCGTGGAAATAGTATTCAGGATTATGCTGAACTTCATTAGAAAACTCCCCTAAAGTAAAACAGAAATGTGCAGAGTAAAAACGAGCAGGTACCGGACTTTCCAATTCTTGCCAAGAAGGTATTGTTTCAGGTAGAAAAAACACAGCCCCTTCCGGAATAAATCTATCAAAAGCCATTCTCCATGGTTCTTGGACACGAGCACCTGGATCATTATCAGGATCGAAAGAAGATACATATCCAGTAAGAAGTGGTTTGGGAATACCCATACCCTGTAACTGTTCTATCATACCGATAAAAGTTACATCCCAATTTTCCGCAAATCTCATATGAGAATCTATCTGTAAAGTGTATTTTTCACCGTTGTATAATTGTTGAACTTGATTTCTTGCCCAACATACTCCATTACTATACTCATATAATATATCAAGAATATTAAATCTCTTATCTTTTTTGTATTGTGTCAAATCATCAAAACCGTCTTCTGGACTGTATTGTCTGCAAATTCCAAAACGTAGATTTTCAGGGTTTTTCGCATTTTTCATCATATCCTCGATTGTAGGTATTAATTGTGGATCTCGGTATGAAGCAATTTGGACAAATATTGTTTTTTCGTCTACCTTTTTCTTGGTTGTTCTTTTAGCCATTTCAGTGAAATAAATTATTTATTTGTTTATAAATCTATTACATTTATCAAAATAAGAAAGTTTTTAATTTTTGTATTTTGTTTTAAGAAGGAACTCTACAAATTGTAAATCAATCAAATTATCAATGTCAATACTATTTTCCCGAGTCATAAAGTATCCTTTTGTTTTATCTGTGTAAAAATTTTTGTTTTCAAAAAGTGATTTTGTCCATGATGCGTAAATAGCCCCATTAGGACGAAACCCCGGAGGATGATCCTGACTACGTGTATTTCCATTTACCCATGGTTTGGATTCATGTAAGTCACTTAGAACACCTTCTTGGTCTATGTTTAAACCTAAAGATGGTGGAAATTCCATTTCAGTGTATGAAATAACAGAATTAATTTCAGGTAACAGGAGCTTTTCTACGTTTAAAAAATCCACAGGTGTCTTTAGTGGACACGTTGGTAGGGTTAACCATGTTTGTTCGTAATTATTATCTAAATAGTGTAGGACAGTATCAATAACTTTTGATTTATCATGTGATAAATGTTCAGGACGTTTTTCGATAACAAGATTTGTTCTTTGATATTTTTCACTAACCTTATCAAGAATCATATCACTGTCTGATGTAAAAATTATTTTATCAAAAAGATTTGATTCTAAACAAGAATCAATTGAATAGAAAATTAAGGGTTTATTATGTAATTCAATAATGTTTTTGTTGGGTAATCTTTTGCTACCTCCCCTTGCAGGTATAATACATAGTTTTTTCATTTTTTTATATTTTGAGTTAATAATTTTTTCATATTTTCTAATTCTATCATTGAATCTCCATCTGAAATCGCACTCTCAGGTTGAGGGTGTGTTTCAACAAAAATTCCATCGTATCCAAAAATACCCGCACTCTTGAAATATTTTTCAGCCAGTTCAGGGTTACCACCTATTCTTCCATTATCTTTTACCAACTGTGCAGAATGAGTGACATCAAAAATGACTTTATCAAAATTTTGTTTGAAGAAATTTACAGTGGAAAAATCTACAATTAACTGTGAGTAACCAAATGTAGTCCCCCTCTCTGTTATCCATATTTCACAATCCGAGTTTATGGTTTTAACTTTATCTATACCTTGAACCATGTTTAAGGGTGAAATCCACTGTCCTTTTTTGATATTCACCTTGGGGAAGTTTTTAGCACTTTCTATTATTAAATCGGTTTGTCTACATAGAAAAGCGGGTATTTGTATCAAATCGATAACTTCCTTTAATTTTTCCACTTGATTTATTTCGTGTACATCAGTAGTAAACTTTATATTTGGAAAATCTTTTTTCAACTGACTAAAAATTTCTATACCTTCCTGCAAACCAGGTCCTCGTTTACCTTTTATTGAACTTCTGTTTGCCTTGTCAAATGAACCCTTAAAGTAAAAGTCTTTGTCTTGAACTAATGGATAAATCTCACTGAGAATTTTATGGGATAAATTGTAGTTTTCTAAACTACATGGTCCGATTATTAATGTTTGTTCCATTGGTTAAAAATTTTTGTTTTTTGTTCTATTAATATTTTTTCACTTTCTGTGAGTTCAACAAACGGTTTTCTATTATTTTGAATGTATCCCATTTGATTCAAAGCATATCTCATTGAAGCATGCCAACCTAAATTCATGAAAGTTTCAAATAAAGGTTTTTCATAATTTTCCATTATTTTTTTTGCTTCTTCAAAATTTTCATTAGAATAATTCATATAAAAATCCTCTTCAATTTTGGGATTGAATGAACCAACACCTGTAAGATAAGTGGTAGCCCCAAACGGTTGTAAAAACCAAAACCTACTCATACTCCCACCTGCAACTATTATTTCTAAATTCAAATTACTAAGGTTTTTTGACGCAAAATCCAATGAAGAAGATTCCTCTTTAATTCCAATAAAGTTTGGTATTTTAGACAGTTTTTTCAACAAATTTTTACCATAATCCAAATTACCCCCATTTCCAACTTTAATTGGGTTTCCATGTGCCAAAACAGGATAATTTGAAATTTTAGTAACTTGTTCAAAAAATTTTACAACTTGTTCATCATTGTAATATCTTTCAGGAAATATTATTAGTAGACTACAATCCTCCAAATTTTTGTCATTCAACAAGCGTATTTCTGTTTCCAAATGATACATCGATAATGAAGGTAGTCCTATTATTTTTTTTCCGTCAAACTCAGATACGATTTGATTAAGACTTCTAATCTCATCTTTATCCAACAAATTAAATTGTGAGGTTCCCGCAGTAGTCATTAAAATCTTTGCACCGTTTTGTTTCAGATAGTTTATATATTTTTTGGTACTCTCTAAATCAATACTTTCATCAATTTTGAATGATGGTGGAATAGGATATACAGGCGAATTAAATTGTTTCATTAAAGTTTTATTATTATACCTTCTTTCAAAAAATTTTTTAAGATTTTACGTTCATATTCAAAATTATGATAACCACCAATTTTAGTTTTGTTCCACCAATAGTGTGGTGACGACAAATAATTTTTGGATTCAACATCGAATCCATAAATCGTTGGTACCAAATTTTTGTTTAAATAATAACAAACACCAACTAAACCTAAAGATGGTTCGTGTCCTTGGTATGATAAATCTGAATTTATTTTTTCAGAATATTTTTCCATGCACTTTGAGTATTCCTGTTTTCTATCGATTATTTCATACTTGCAGGATGAATCATACAATCTATAAAATTCATAATCGGTGATGCTGAGCGGTGTTATTATTTTTTGATTTGTAAGATTTGGAATAAATTCCATATCTTGTCCTTCAAATTCATTATTTAAAAATACGTGTGGATTACAAAATCTTACAGTGGTTTTACTACCGACGTGTTTTTCAAATCCTGTTGTAGGTGCTCGATTGAATCGAACTATTTCTTCAAAGGTATCAACAATTGAACCTTTTTTTGTTTTCAAAAGATTACTTGAGGAACCAACTAATATTACATCCATATTAAAATATACACAATTTTGATATATTTATAAGTATGAAACTGATAAAAACAGTTAAAAGATTACTTGAGGAAACCGAACAATTGTACGAGGATTCGGTAAAAAACAATTTATCCAAAAAAGAACTTGAAAAGTTAGAAAAGGATTATGATGAAACTTTGGAATTAATTTCAAGATTTAAAAAATTATCAGGTAAGTAATTATTTTTTTTTGTAAATTTTTATCCTTTCCGTATGAGAAAAATCTTAGTAACGGGGAATAAAGGTTTTATTGGTTCTAGATTAGAACAACGTCTAAAATCTTTAGACTTGGATGTTGTTGGAATCGATCAAGAATATTTTGACAATGATGATTGGCAAGAATCTTTGAGGGACGTATTAGATTCTGTAAAACCAAATTTTATTTTCCATGTAGGTGCTTGTTCAGACACTATGGAACAAAATGCAAACTACATGATGACAAGAAATTATGAGTCTACTAAGATAATTTCTGATTGGAGTCGAGAACATTTATGTATTTTAATTTATTCATCATCTGCCGCAAATTATGGTGACGACGGAAAACACCCTTCGAACCTGTATGGTTGGAGCAAATATGTAGCTGAAGATTATGTATTGAGTAAAAAAAATTCAATTTGTTTAAGATATTTTAATGTTTATGGACCTGGAGAATCACATAAAGGTAAAATGGCGTCCGTGGCTTTTAATTCTTATGTAAAAAAACATAACGGACAATCTGTAATGTTGTTCCCTAAAAACCCTCAAAGGGATTTTGTTTATATTGAAGATGTAATTGATGCAAACATTTTTGCAATGGAAAACTATCTTAGAGTTCCTAAAGATTATTACGAGGTTGGATATGGTGACGCTCGTTCATTTGAGGATGTTTTAAAGAATATGAAGATTGATTTCACATACACCGACGAATCTTTAATTCCGAAAGGTTATCAATTTTATACTTGTAGTAACAAAGACAAGTGGATGCCAGGGTGGCAACCAAAATTTAATTTAGAAAATGGCATCTCAGACTACCTAATTTTTTTAGAAAAAAATTATGTTAACTAAAAAACCAACCGCCCTTGTATATAATTGGAGCAAAATTGGAATTTTTACATTCCAAACAAATCTTTATGAAATAGAACACCTTTGGGATACTGTTAATATTATTTCATTACCATTTACCAACAACTTAGAGTTAGATTTTGCTCGTTACAAACCTGATGTTATTGTTTCTTTTGAAAAAGAAATAAAAATGACAGATATCAATCTGAAAAATAGGTACATCAATTTTGAAAATTTACTTTGGACGGACACAGAAATTGCCAACCAAATATTAGAAAAGGCAATTAATGTGAATTGTGAGTCACCTTATCCCTTGGTGTCTGTGTTTACCCCAATTTATAATACGGGGGAAAGAATTATCAGAACATATGAAAGTTTAAAAAAACAAACTTTCACAGACTGGGAATGGGTTGTTTTGGATGATTCAGATAATGATGATACTTGGAATTTAATTTCCGAAATAACGAAAAACGATTATAGGGTAAAATTACATAAAATGATTCCACGAAGTTTTGGAAATGTTGGGTTAGTTAAAAATAGAGCAGCCTCATTATGTAATGGAACTTGGTTGGTTGAACTAGATCACGATGATACTTTATTGTCACAATGTTTAGAATATATTGTAAAAGCATCTCAAAAGTTTCCTGATGCTGGTTTTATTTATAGTGACGTATGTGAGTTGTACGAAGACGGTAACATGAAAGCGTATGATCACGATCACTCAGGTAACTGGTATGGTAGACCCGATAACGGTTTTTGTTGGGGTTATGCTGGACATACATGGGAGCATGTAGATGGAAAAGATTATTTAACCCATCACTATCCTGAAATAAACCCTTTAACAATCCGATTCAATATTGGAATGCCTAACCATGTACGTTCTTGGAAAAAAGAAATATATCATAAAATTGGCGGACACAATATTCATACACCCGTAGCTGATGACTTTGAATTAATTATCCGAACTTTTCTAAACACAAAGATGGTTCACATACACAAATTACTTTACCTACAATGGAACAATCAAAATAGTACGGTTGATAACAACAGTATAGATATCAACAGGAGGGCAAGATTAATAAGAGATTACTACGATTTACAAATCCACAATAGATTTTTGGAATTAGGAAAAATAGATTGGCTTTGGAATGAAGAAAATCAACAATCAAACCGAATAGTTTGGCAACAATGGTACCGCCCACGTTACGAACATGAACAATATGTAAATTATATATACGATGAAAAAAACTAAGATATGTCTTAACGCGATGGTCGCTAATGAATCAAGAACCATCTTAAGAATGCTCGAATCATGTTACAAGTACATCGATTATTGGGTTATTCAAGATAATGGCTCAACTGATGATACCAAAGAAAAAATTACAAATTTTTTCAAAGAAAAAAACATACCTGGATTTTTATACGAAATTGAATGGCAATATCCAGGTTGGAACCGAGATCATACATTGCAAACATGCCTGAAGTCTAATCATGGTTGTGATTGGATTTTAAGAATGGACGCAGACGAGCAACTTGTCGTTGACGAAAGTTTTGATTGGACTATTTTTGAAGATACTTCTATTCAGAGTTTTAACATTCTTGCGGATGCTATGGACACGAAGTATTTCAGGACTTGGTTATGGAATGCAAATCTCCCTTGGTTTTTTCAACATGATAAAAGACATGAAACAATACACTTACCAGATATTGGAGAAAATTTTCAACGAGTAATGTTACCAAATGGTTTTAGACATCTTATAACTAACGATGGGCAGACTTGGTTTGCACCAAGAAAATTCCTAAAAGACGCACTCGAACTTGAAATCGATAAAGTTGTGGGTGATAAAGTAAAAGAAGATTTATACCATTTGTGGTACATAGGTAAAAGTTATAATGACGCCTATCGTGAAATAGATAACTTTCCGTTTGGTAAAAAACATGGTGATGAATTTGCTAGAAGGTGTATTTTTTACTTTACTCAATTTTTAAATCAAACTCACGATTGGGAGGATAAATTTACTCCTAAATATGAGTGTGAATTCTCATATTATGCAATGATGCTTATTGCTGAGGCTTATTACTTCATTGGACAAAACGAAAAAGCAAAATATTATTTTTGGAAGGCTGAACCATTTTCACCACGGAGAAACGAACATTTCATTAGACTCTTTCATTTTTTAGAAAACACAGGAAAAAATGAAGAGGCGTACCGTGTAATTAGCAAAGTAATGTCAGAAGAAAGAACAAATCCTTTCCCGTCATTAAGTTTCTTGATTGAAAACTCATGTTATTGGGACACGAGTGATTATCCAAGGACTCTGAAGGAAAGGATTAAAAAAACTTTGAATATTATTTAATATTCTGTGTTGAAAAAGAAAGTTTGGAATAATCTTCCATCGTATTTGTTTTTACCAAAGTAATCCAATGACATATGAAAAATGTCACCACGATACAAAATTAACCGATTGTATTTGTTTGCAATGGTATCTATTCTGTCCCACTTTGTCATGTCTTGAGAGTCTTGATTTATTTCATTCAAAAACTCCATATTTAAGCTACCATCATCATTTTTGGGTGCACGATATAAGCCTGTTGATTTGTGTCTAAAGAGACCTGTTCCTGCAGTTGGTGGAGCGTCGGGGGTTAGATAACAGACACCAGCCCAGTTCGATGTTTGATCAGCATGAATCCAACTTCTGTCCGCTGCAGTTGTATATTGGAATGCGCCGTTATATTGTTCAGTGTCCCACCATGTGATTTTTCCACCCGCGGTTCGTATAATATTTTGTATAACTTCTTTAACGGTGTCATTGGTAAGTGACTTTGTTCTGTGTCCTGGATAATTTCCATTAACATCAAAATCTTGTTGTAATGCAAATTCTCTGACTAAATCTACGTCATTATAAAAATTGTCGACTATGATTGTTTGTATTTCCATGTTCTGTTATTTATAAGAACCCCCACCCATCCAAAGAACTAAACTTTTTCTTTTTCCTTTAGTTACGGGAAGTACACGGTGCATACAAAAACTTGGGAAGAAAACTACATTTCCTTTTCCTTTAGGAATTGTGTAAGGTTCTTTTCCTCCAACCCAAATTTGTAAATCTCCACCTTCATACTCTTCGGGACCAGTTAATTGTACAACACAAGATATTTTTCTGTGATTTATTGGTGTCGGACCCATGTCCATGTGCCAATCGTAATGTCCTCCACCTTCTTCATAGACAGTATACTGAATAGAATCCAAACAAGCATGAATATCAAAATCCCAAATAGCATCATTTGCTTCTTTCATTTGTTCAAAAAGTTTGTTGTATACCCATCCAGATTCCCCTTTTACAAAGGGTAACCACTTTACTTGACTTTGTCTTATATCCTCATCAATAACATTGTCTGAATTAGCAACAGTGACGGCATCTACAAACTCGTAGTTTGATGCAAAAATTTCAATCATTTTGATTTCTTCTTCAGAAAATCCGTTTTGAAACCAATAGTAATTGGTTTGATTAATTTTGGGTTCGGGGGAGAACGTTATTACTGTATCCATATGATAAAATTAATTTTTTTTACTTTTTTGTAAATTATTTAAAATTGTTTTTGTCTAAAAATTCCTCAAAGTTTCCGAAGAACTTTATAGTTCCAACATGGTTACAATTGACTTTAGGATCTACCCATACTTTTTCACCAATTGATTTCCATTTTTTACACATAAAATAATCTTCGCTTATAAGTGTCCCATCATCATCTATTCCTACGTTGAATATCATCCTAAATTCCTGTTCGAGTGATGTATAAGATGGACTAATTTCCCAAAGTGTTTGAAGAGCTCTTTTAGACATTTTTAAAAACCCAGTTCCAACTGCTTCAGCATCTATTAATGAAAGATTTTCATTTGTAACTAAAGTTTTGTTTAGTATTTTTATTGTGTAATCTTCATTTTCCAAATCTTTTTTGATTAAAGAACCTGCGACAATATCTTCTTCATGTTCCAAAATTTTATAAAAATCTGATGGACTCCATTCAACATCAGAGTCAATAAAAAACAAAAAGTCGAAATCATTTTCTAAAGCAATTTTTACAGCACCGTTTCTACTTCTTTGAATTAAACTGTCGTAACTGAAAAATATAGGGTAAATTTCATAATTAATAGAAGACTCGTGTCTTAAAGTTTCTATCAAACTTATAGTGTACCATACATCTAATTTACCATCTAATGTAGGTGTGGCTACTAATACTCGTTTCATCCTGGAAATTGTTCAATTCGTTTAATTACTTGATTTATGTCCCACATTTCAGAAACATCATAATATGGGCACTGTTCAGGTAAACCTTCAAAAGAATAATCATATAAGTATGAATTTATCAACTTTGGGAAATCTGAGGGTTGTTTAGCAATCAAATTATTGTGTAATCTATATCCAAAGACTTTCGGAGATGTACCAACCCACAAAACATTGGATGGTAGTTTCATGGCAGCAGCTGCGTGTTGTAAACATGAATCAATCAATACACGTTTCTCTGACACCGCCAAAATAGACATTAATTCAAAATTACTCATACCTTGTATAACAACCTCACAATTTTGTAATACTTGATTTTCATTTTTACAAACTTGAATTACGTGATAGTTTGTTGCAAAATAATTTATTATTTGTTGTGCAACTTCAGGATGAATATCTCTTGTCCAAGCATAAGGTTTTGTATCACCAATAAATCCCCCATTTGTTTGTATTACCATTACGGGTCTTTCACGTCTCCAAATATTGAATATATTTTTTTGGATGAGGTTTGGTAATATAACGGGTTGTTGATTTGTGTAGGGTATACCCATCAATTCACACCAACTTTCGATTAAATGTTGTTTTTTATTGATATGTCCCGATTGAAAGTATCCTTCGTGTCGGTAAACTATTGTATCTCTATCTTTGATATAATCTTCATAAAAATATTGAGTAGCACCTGCAGGATATACCCTTTCAATTTCAGGGAAGTTAAGAAATATTTCAGGGTAGGACGCAACCATGATAAGTTTTCTATCAGGATGTTTCCTTTTGATAGACGACACTAAGGAAGTTGCTGCAATATTTTTACCAAGTCCCCCCTCTACGTGCCAAATTACGTACTCATCTCTTTCTGTCTTGAGTACAATTTTTTCTTCATTATTAACCCCTACTTTCATATCTGATAACCAAATGATTCATAAAACCAAGGATACGCATTTGTAATCATATTACAACCCTCTTCTCCTAAAACTTCAAAAAAGTCTTGAGGGGGTAATTCAACTTTCTGACGAATTATGTGATCACCAAACACTCCATGTACTTTATCGTCCTCCCAAGTCAACTGTTCTACATTATCGAAGTCATGTTGGAACTCGGGGATTTCCAAATAGTTATATATTTTTCGTAACTCCTCTTGTGGATTAGTACATAAATCTTCAAACCTTATGTACAAAATATTTTCATGTTGTCCTGATAGAATTGATTCATGAATTCTATCAATTGCGGGTCCTATAGGTGGTTGTGTTGCAAATACATCCAATCTTTTGTGTAGGGTAGTCCCACGGAGTTGACTCCAATCCGTTAATCCCAAATTTAATTGTGGGTTTTTTCTATATTTTTTTTCTAATGATGTAAAAACACCCCTTAAATCTCGAACCATAGAAATAATCTTAGGTTTTTCTTCATAAAATTGTAAAAAATTATATTCAGAAACCCAAGCCCTTGATTTATCAACAACGTAAGGTTTATCCGTAATATTATTATAATAACCATATGTTGCCCCCTTGAGAAAACCTTTATATGCGGATTCCATTTCAGTTTCATTTTGAGCCTTGAACTCAGGACTTTGTGAATATATTACACGTACCGCATCTATCATACCAAACATTCCCGAAGTCGGTGAACAATAAATGTCAGGATTTTGAGCTAGTATATTTTGTATTAGTGTTGAACCCGCTCTAGGTAAAGAACTATTGTAAAAAACTTTTTTTACCATTTTATGATTTTTGTTAAAACTTATAGTAAAAAAAATATAATAGTAAAACAAAAAAAATCCCCACTTTCGTGGGGACTATTTTATTTATTTTCTAACTTTTCTATTCGTTCAATAATGTTCTTTATAAATTCATCTTGTTTGTCGACTTTCTCGAATAATTCTTTTAAAGCCTCAACCAAGACTGCAGAAATTCTCGAGTAATTCACACCTTGAATTTGTCCCAAATGATTTTTAGTAACTAATTCAGGAATAATCTCAAATACTTCTTCAGCAATCAAACCTACTTCAATTATTGGATTTCCAATTTGATTGTAACTAACACCTTGAAGTTTCAATACTTTATCGAGAACGTCGATAAGAGGTTTAATATTTTCTTTGATTCTCCTTGTTGAAGTTTCTACAATGTTACCCGTTACAGTCAAAGTACTACCGTCAAATGTCATATTGGACTCACCATTGATAGTTGAGGTACCTGTTGCCGTTAGAACATAGTTGTTGACGTTGTTCGTAATAGGTGCTGCCGCTCCTTGTGCTCCTTGAGGTCCTGTTCCACCTTGAGCTCCTTGTGCTCCCTGAGCACCTTGAGCACCTGTAGGTCCTTGAGCTCCTTGTGCACCTTGTGCCCCTTGGGCACCTGTAGGTCCAGGTCCTCCCGTACCACCTTGTGCTCCTTGAGCACCTGTAGGTCCAGGTCCTCCCGTACCACCTTGGGCTCCTTGGGCACCTGTAGGTCCAGGTCCTCCCGTACCACCTTGAGCTCCTTGTGCTCCTTGAGGTCCTGTTCCACCTTGTGCTCCCTGTGCTCCTTGAGCACCTGAAGTTCCACTTGAACCCTTTGCTCCTTGAGCTCCTTGAGCTCCTTGTGCTCCTTGAGGTCCTGTTCCACCTTGAGCTCCTTGTGCTCCCTGAGCACCTTGAGCACCTTGAGGTCCTGTTCCACCTTGAGCTCCTTGAGAACCTGTCGCTCCTTGAGCTCCTTGTGCACCTTGTGCCCCTGAAGTTCCACTTGAACCCTTTGCTCCTTGTGCTCCTTGAGGTCCTGTTCCACCTTGTGCTCCCTGAGCTCCCTGAGCACCTTGAGGTCCTTGTGGTCCTTGAGCTCCTTGAGAACCTGTTGCACCTTGAGCCCCTTGAGCTCCTTGTGCACCTTTTGCCCCTGTAGTTCCACTTGAACCCTCCGCTCCTTGTGCTCCTTGAGCTCCTGTTCCACCTT
>Ga0222714_10002938_pt1 | contig 17696 bp, 18 predicted proteins | sample C33_3DmetaG_FD_165048 | JGI IMG/M metagenome (GOLD analysis project Ga0222714, IMG submission 165048) | Estuarine water microbial communities from San Francisco Bay, California, United States - C33_3D | ecosystem: Environmental > Aquatic > Marine > Unclassified | place: USA: California...
AGCGCCTCCAACTTTGTCAGGCTTTGTTAGACCTTTAACCGCAGCCATGATGCCAAGCGCATCTCTCTTGTACTGATTGCGAGCATCAACAGCTTTCTCTTTGTAGATAGCCTGCTCTTCTGCGTACTTACGGGCGCTTTCAAAGTCCTTGCGTTTCAGCGCATCCTTGTACTGCTCACCGGCCAGACGAGCTTTGAGCTCATTCATCTTGGCTTCTTTGTTTGCAGCCTCGATACTTTCCTTCGTACCTTGGTATCCCTCAAGCATGCCAGCCACGCCTGCACCGAAGTCACGGCCTGTGTATCCAAGTCCAGCAATTCCCGCCTTCATAAAAGCGCGGCGTCGAGCCTCATCAGGTGAGACTTGTTGGCCTGCTGCTTGTGCCAACTGCTCCATAATGCCGCTTACTTTGTCGGGGAATTTTTGCTGCAACCGTTTTTCTTCATCATCTTCAATCTTCCTCCTCTCTTCTGGGCTCATGGGAGGATTGATCTCTGGAATGTAGTCCCTTGCAATCGTTGCTAAGCCACCAAGGGTTGGAGCGGGGGCCGCAACCGCGCTTGAAGTTGGCTGCCGACCGGCAAGAATTGAAGCTATCAAAGCATCTTGGCTTGTCTTTTTTGGATCCTCAACTTGTTGAGCCAATGTATTTACTTGTGGCGGCGCCGGTTTTGGCGAAGCTTCTTTTACTCGCTGCTGAATTGTAGACTCAGGATAGCCAGCGGCACGCAACTGTGATGGCGTAGCCATGACACGTTGCCCGTTAATAATGGCAGGAACTTTTAATTCTTTCTCTTCTTCAACTACTGGGTCGCCACCAAACTCTATGCCAACGCCACCACCAAACTGGAATGCCACCGGACCGCCAGACGCCATACCAATGGCAGGTTGTGGCTGCTGCATCTCTTGCGGTTGCTCCATGGGCTGACCCATCGGCTGCTGATCCATCCCTTGCGCAATACCTTGTGGCGGTGCAAGTAATTTCTGCTGGATTTGATCGACCACAGGACCGGATGGTTTCTGCGACCGTGACTCAAAGTCCTTGCGAATACGTAGGCGACGGTCCATCTCCGCCGCTGCAACTAAAGCTAGCTTTGGATCATTGCGGTACTTGGGAAGCTCTTCATCAGGAAAGTTCTTGAAGATATCCATCGCCTCAAACAAATTAATGTCTGGGGCTAAGCCCGGTTGGGCCATCGTTGTAGTCATCGCAATCCTCCGTACAGCAATCCAGCAAGACCTAGCGTTTGAACAAATGGGTTAGAAGGGGCGTTGTAGTAAGAAGCCGTAGGCGATTGCTGCTGGCCAAAGATAATTGACTTGTAAGCCTCAGCCTGCTGCTGTGGGTACAGCCGTTGCTTCTCAAACTCTTGATACATGAGATCAAGGTCACGCTGGCGCCGTGCCTCATCAGCCAGTCCAAGCTGCTGCAAGGTCTGTGCTTTCTGCTGTTGATTGGTCAAGTCCTGTTGATATAGCTGACCAGCCTTATCAAACGCCTGCGCAGATCCCTGCATCTGAATATTGCTTAGCTGCGACCCAAGATTGCGCATCATTTCTGTTTCAGCAATCGCCTGCCGCGATCCACCGAAAGCACCTCGCTGAGCAGCCTGCGCCTTAAGCGTATTCAAGCCAGACTGGTAATCACGCATAGCGCCTTGCTTGGCCACATCCGTTACCGCCTGCTGGTACGGATTCATGTAAGCCTGCATCACACCAACGTTCTGCCCACCGACGTTGACACTGCCAAGAAGACCCGGCGTCTGTGCAGTTTGCTGCGCTGCTTCGACACCCTGTTGATATAACCCAGAGGTTTCAGCCGTCCGCGGTAGTTGATACGGCGTGTATGGCGTGTAGGCAATTTGCTGCCCCATGCGATACAGATCCGATATGTACGGAAGTTGATATTCCGGTGCGCTTTGCGTAACAGTTGTTGACGGACCACCAAGGCTCATTTCGCCACCTCTTCAGTTAAGACCACGCCTTTCCGGTGCATGTTAAATACACGCTGCCACCCTGGGCGTCCTTGAATCGTAATTGCATCACAACCAGCCCTCTTTGCATACCGCCTTATGGCGGGCGCAAAAGCAAGCTTAAGTTCTTCTAAGTTACCGCCAGCAAGCCAGCAGTTGTAAATTCGTTTCTGCGGGTAAACCCGAATCTCTGCTATGACAGCAGCCTCAAGCCCAGGTAGGAATATCGCCTCACCTTTGATGACTGCTTTCTTTACATCTTCTAACGTAAACAAATTCCCAGCGTGATCAAGAGCCGCCTGCACCCACGGCGAACACCGCTCCCACTCTTGATCGAAAGGGCTCATGCTGGGAGTATTTTATCGACGTTTACCGCTGGCGGCTGATCCTTGGTGTCATGTCTGGCCATACGAATCCTGTCCATCATTTCATACAGCGCTTCTGCACCAGCATCCGATGATCCATTGCCAAGATCTGCAACAACGTCCGCAGGGATTACAAATTCATTTCTTGCTAATCGTGCGGGCTGACCTTCGCCAGTAGAACCGCCTTCGATGTAAGCCTCGATGCTGTCTGACATACCATCACCAGGGCCCTTTAAGTACCTGCCGGCAGCCATCATCAAATCATCAAGCGAGCCGCCAGTAGCCCCTGCAACAGTGTCTTGGCCACCACCGCCGGTTACCGTGCTTTGACCGCCAGCCACTGTGTCATTACCAGTAGCTCCAGTTACCGTGTCCGCTCCAGTACCAAACTGTATTGCTGGTTGTGTGCCCATTGTTTGGTAAAGCCTCTCTAATCCTTGCTGATAACCAGTCCAGCCAGCCGCCTGTTCTTCTGGCGTTGGGCCGTAACGTTTTGCAGCCTCTGTCGGATTGAACTGGAATGGGTTTGGATTAAAGAACAACGGCAACCCACGCATGGGCTGGTAGATGTTTTGCCCAGACGCAGATTGCTGCGGTGCCGGTTGAGGCGGCAACATAGGAGCCGTAAGAGCACGGTTATACACCGGAGCTTCTTTATATACAGGCATCTTTACTTCAGGCGGTTTGTTCCGAAGCGCGGAGGCTAATGAGGCAATACCAAAGCCCAGCGTTGCTAGTGCCTTATCCTGGCCAGAGGCTGTGCCCGACAGGAATCTTGAGAATATATTGTCGCCAAATAGCGAGCCCCAAGAAGTATTGGAGTAATTCTGGTCATCTACCCCGGCAACCGGCGACCAATTTGAATCGTAATTAGGATCGTTGACTGCACCGGTAATGTCATCAGTTGTGACGCCACCGTAAATATCATTCTCAAAATCATCCATGTCTTACTCCGATATTGAAGACACAAAACTCATGGTTGCAATTACTGATGGCGTCGCCGGCCTTGTTGGTGATGACGCTGCATTGATTTGCTCGATGTAAACGTTAGTATTGTCAGTGTGCCAATACAGTTCCACATAATCATTTGCTTGCATAGTGAGATAAAGATTTAATGCTGCAATCAAATGGCCATCCACACCACCGTGCCGGTTTGGTACTGAAAATCTGGAATTGCTATTTGATAGATTCGTTCCATTCACAGCCGCCCATACATCTACGTCATGTATTTGTGTATCGGTATTTGCAAACTGAATGCTGAATTGTAAATTGTAAATACCGGCGTAAGTGGTTGTCATCCTTGATGAATTAGCCAAATACACACTATCAGCTACATCTGTTACGTCAAACGTAACTGCATACGAATCCGTCGTACTTACCGCCACTTGATCCGAATCGCTAGACCATCCACCATGTGGAGTGTTCATAAACCTGCCGCCATTTGGCCCAAGCAGATTCTGAGTTATGTTCTGTAAGCCATTGAAATATAAGCGCAAAACATTGGCGAACTGATCTTGATACCTTGCATCCCAAACATCAGGAGCAAGGGGTAGGTTAGGTGCGGCCGGATTCTTTAGATTGCTCATGCGCCACGACCTGTCGCAGAACCATCTGGCCTGATGTCGATCCTTGGCGATCCAAGCTGCCACGCATTACCAAGATCCGTGGACTCCACCTTGAAGATCATCTGTCTGCCACGCACACGAACATAGACCTGGCCCGTGAACCGCTCGATGGTTGTCGTCGATAATCTTGCTACCGTTGCCGATGAGCTACCGCCCTCAGACTGTGGTGTGTTGTACCCAGATCCCGAGTTCATCATAGGAATCAAAGTCATGGTGACTTGGGGTGATTCGACGGTTGAGTTATCAAACGTTATGTCAGGCACTACACGGTAAACAAACCCGAGCTTCTGCCCATCTTCAATATCAAATTCTGCTGACTCGATGTAAGCGTTGATGGCCACCGGCGTTTCTGATGATTGGTCATCCCAGCCAAGCTCGTGGTTAACAATATTGTTTACGTAGGTTGCTGCCTGCGGGTAAGCGCGTAAACCAGAGTCACTCCATGCAGTCCTGCCCATGGTGCCGTAATACCAGATATCTTCGGCATAGTTGTACACAACGTACTGGTCAATGACTGTTGAGTTGCGTGATGGATAGAACCACCAGACTTCGTTGAATCCTTCGTTGGTGCCAGCAAATACTTGGTCAACTTGCGACGGGTTGATATTAGAGAATATGTGGCGACGCAGATCACAGCGCATGGTCTGCACACGGCCGTCGTATTTGTAAAACTTGTCAACGCCCATCCAGTACACAATGCCAGACGCAACAATCGCTGCGTTAGGTGCAATGATGGAAATGTTGTCACCAAGAAGCTGGGTCCCCCATACCAGTGGCGGCCCAAGGTATTGCAGCGAATACAACGAAGCATCCGTGAAGACTACGATCTCTTGCCTAGTCTGAACCACGGTCACGATCTTGGAGCCATGAGATAGGCGTAAAGAACCTGCCTGATTAGCCGAAGCAGGCACCCAGTCTGTAAGTGATTCTTGATTAGACCAACGGATCAGCATAGGGTCTAACGTAGAGCTACCATACTCAGTCGTACCAAATGCCAGTAAGAACCTGAATGTATCCGATACGATGATTGTATTGACCGCACTTGGAACATCTACTAGATCAGATATATAAACACCGGATCCTGTTGATGCGGCATTCACTAACGCGCCAGTTGGCGACGCACTGATATTTGCCGATGCCCCAATGACATTCCGCAGATAGTATGTTGTCCCTGCCGTTACGCCAGATGGCATAGATGACGTTGCCTCAAACTTTACAGCCGTGTTTTCTGACAAGATGGTCTCGTCAAACGTTACCGTCGTAGGCGATGTCGCTGTAAACGAACAGGTCCCGCCTATGGTGTTTAACGCAACACCACGCGTTGTCACACCATTCGTTGCATCCCAGTAATAAATTGGGCCGCCACGATAGGCAAAGACCAGATCTTCACCCCAGTTCTGAGACACCCATAATCTCAGCGCTTCTGTGCCTGTAACACCAAAACCCCAGGTTCCCATACCCCATCCGCCAGCACCCCATCCTGTAACGGCGCCTTGGATTGCCGGACCAACGGGTATCTCATACTTGGCAGTTACAGTACCCCCGCCTGTTGCAGTGCTTGATGCCTGAGCAGATGCTGTAATCGTATAGGTATTGGTACCTGTTACCGTGATTTGGTAATTGCCATTTAATGTAAGGCCGCCCACGGCAGATGCACCACTGAAGGTAACAAAGTCACCAGTAGCCGCCCCATGGGTATTGTCTGTTACCACCACAGTGGTTTGATTGATCGTAGTGGAGAACGGATTCGTCAGTGTTGCCGTCTCACGGATAGGCGTTATGTCGTAATAGTTGCCGCCTCGTTCAATATAAAACTTCAGGTTCGTACCAACCGCCAGCAGATTATCAAAGCTAAGTGTCACCCAGTTCCACAGTGAGCGACATATGCCAAGAAACGATTGACCAGAGATGCGCTGCCACCCGCCAATCTTTTCTGGCGTACCTTGGCGAAAGCGTACCTTCTCACTTATATACCAGCCGTTCTCGTTGGTATACCGCGTATTCTCTTTATTAACTCCCGACTTAAACAGGATTTTACGTAGCGGCATTGCTCACCTCATTAAGGCTGCTTCAGCAGCACGGCGACGGGTAAGGCCAGGGAGTACTCTGCCGGCAGCTTTATTCCAGAGCATACATTGGTCTGCCGCACCATCCCAGTCCCCCGCATCAATACGTTTCTTGAACGTGGAAACCCGATAGTTCCCTAGGCCACAATTGTAGACCCAGCTAGTCACAGCGGCAATGCGCCTCGGTAGTGCGGTTTGAATCCTTGGGGACATCTTAAATAGCCCCCTAAGAAAGTATTCAACGTGATGATCCAGCGCATCTTCACATTGCTCAATTGTCCAAATCGTGCCGGGATTAATATCAGGGCCAGTGGCCCCCCAGCCGATTGTCCAAGGATGTCCACGGGTTCCGGGGTCTGGATAGGCCTGGACGCGTCCATCAGGCAAACGCTTTGCTAACCCTTCAAAGGGCTTGATCAGTACATCCTTGCAAAGCTTCTTTGCCTCATTCACGATTTGTTGTACTTCTCAATAGACCGTCCTACAAACCAGAACGTAAGCATCATATTCAGCATCGCAAAGTCATCTTCGTCATAACTCTTAGTTAGGACTTCAGCCCAGTTAGCGTTGGTCTGGAAGGCAATCGTCAGGCCAGCAGCTTTGACAGCCACGTATACGCCAAATGCAATCCAAGTAAGACCGGGGCGGGTAATAGCAGTGACAAAGCTAGCGAACCAGCCAGCTTCTTTTGCGGTCTGGGCTTGCTCCTTAAAAGCCTCCTTAATCGTGTCCATTTGCGAGATCGAGTAGTCAACATACTTCTCCTCCATCTTGAACTCGCCCCGCATTTTTTCGAGGTCGGTTTGGAGTTGGAACATGGATAGCTCGTGGGCGCGTTCGTTCTTTTTGTCCAAGAACTTCAAAACCTCGGGGGCAAGCCTAAACAACCCTCCGAATATAGAGCCAAGCAGACCACCACCAAGCAATTCAAACATTATTTCTTCCCCATCTTTTCACGCTCTTCAAGCAGCCTGACTTTGACCTGAAGCTCGTTAATGTGCTGCATGAGTTGCTCTTTCTGCATAGCCCTTTTCTCAGCACTGATCGGACTGTCAGTTGGCACGCCCTCTTTGGTAATCAGCGCAGGCATAGCACCTTCGATCTTAGTGAGGCGTGTAGAGAAGTCAGCAACCTGACCGAGCAACCACGCAAGTGAAGCGACGATAACCGGGATTACCGCCTTCAAAACGTCCGACCAATTCATGCCGCCCTCCCGTCAACCAAAGCGTTGGTTAATGATGATCGATCAAGAACGGAGAAGCCTCGACTCTCAGCATACTTTGCAGGGTGTTTTTGCCATGCGTTGGCACATGCTTCAAGCCACCGCACCGTCAGATCATGTGGAGGCATATTGCCACTTGCTATGATCTTCTTCTCCATCTCCAAGTACGCCGTCACCTCGGCTTGAGCCTGCGCCCCGTTAATACCAAGATCGAATAGGTATATATGATTACCCTCATCAATCAACCCGCCACGTGCGCGTGCAGCATTTAATGCCTGCTTCATGCAAGTCATGATGTGGTACTTGGCCTCTTCCTGCTCGTAATCCTCTTCGGTTATCTCTGCTCGGCCAATCTTCTTAAGTAACTGCTGGTGCTGATTAACAAGGAAGTTCATCTTCCTAAGCGCACCATTGACATAATTCTGTGAGTTCTCATGGTTTACCTTGATCTCCATGATCTCAACGCGAATCAACTCTGCCTTCAGATGATCCGTTTCTTTTTTCAGATCCTGCGTTTTTATCTCTAGCTGAATCTGCTCTTTGCGTAATTTGAAATAGGCTTCCTGTAAAGCAAGTCTCGTCTGTTCAATTTCCGCTAACGTGTGCTTAATGCTTCTAATTGGCGATATCGCCGTGATATCCAACGTCACTTGCATAAACTGGCTGTGCGATTTATGAAAGTTACTGGTATCACGAACAACCGCGGGCATGTTGTTCTGGATGTTTTTAAGCATCAACCCATATTCAGGCTTAACCGCGGGTAGGGATTTTTCTATCTGCTTGATTACTAAATCATTCATTACAAGCCCCCGTGACCATTTGATACGGCTGCCAAGCTTTGGCGTCCAACAGTAAGCGCACCAAAACTTGTGCCGTTTCCTGTGGATGCTATCGTGATGTAATTGATGTTATTTGTAATGGCGCCTGAACCATATCCTCTTGCTATGACACCTCTTACAGCCGATGAGCTTCCAGCGCCTATGCTAGAACTTGCAGTGAGATCACCAAAGTAAGCGGTGTTGCCGGCGCTACTGATCGTTACATACTGCATGGTTGCGATATTCGTGGTGCTAGGACTGACGCCTGTCCTGCCGCCCGCTATAACACCTGTGGTATTTGAAGAGCACGCTGCGGCGTTGGTCAGCGCAGAGGACTGAGCCAAAGAGCCGAAGGACGTAGCAGTTCCGCCAGATGCAAATGTCACCTGGTCAATATCCGTTGTATACGTTGAGGACCCAGTCTGGCCGCCTGCCATCACGGCTATGGTCGTAGATTGGAAGCCAGCTATACCTGTCTTAGCCGACGTTGCATCGCCAAAGAAAGCCGTGTTGCCGGTGCTCGCGATCGTGAGGTATTGCAGGGTATCAATAAATGTAGACGTTCCAGTCGATCCGCCACAAAACACACCAGTGGTTTCATTGCTGCAACCGCCCATGCTGGAAACAGCCCCTGTATACAAGGAACCAAAACTCGTGCTATTCCCTGCTGAAGCAATCGTTATGTAAACAATACCGTCTAGCCGCACCGTCCCAAAGCCGCCTGCGTAAATGCCGCGTGTTGTTGAAGATGCCGGCGCTGTACTTCCTCTTGCCGAGGCTAGCGAACCAAAGCTTGCCGCATTGCTTGTCGTAGCTATCTGGATGTAGTCCATGGTAGTGACATAAGCAAGCGATGTATTAATACCTCCGCCAAACACAGCACGTGCCGCCGGGATGTATGTCGATGCTACCGTCTCAGAACCAGTTGATGTTTCTGCAATAGACGTGCTTACCAATAATCCTCTATCAACCACGTCTTCGCCTAGCGCGACTTCAACAATTAATCCCGAGGTCTGCCTCGTGGCGCTTGGTGTGTCTGCGACTGACGATGTCTCTGCAATAGATCGGTCAAACGTACCCGTTACCGTGGTAGCGTCCACACCTCTTGATGTTTCTGATATTTGCAGAAGCTGATTGGCAAGCGTGCTAATTGCATCCACACCGGATGCCGCTTCAGCAATCACACCGCTTATTAATGGAATTGTTGATATCGCATCTGCGCCCGTTGATTGCTCAGCAAGCTGCGCCGCTAGCGTGGCGGCCGTAGAAACCTGGTCTGCGCCTGTAGCTACTTCTGAAACCGCCGTGTTTATCAGGCTAAGCCATGTGACGTTATCCGAACCTGTAGCAGTTTCCGATACGCTGCGCTGGTAAACAATACCGGACTTACCAAATCCAAAGCCCCTGGCGCTTGCAGAACCTATTCTTTGGATGACCGGCATATAAGACTCACTTGAACTGGGTTTGTGCGGCCAGCACGGTGAACGTGGCCGAGGCTGTTTTTATGATTGTATAAACATAAGCATCAATCCCGGATGCGTTGCCGGTCGTCCACGCTATACCACCTTGGTACTTAGGAACGATCGTATTTCCATCCACCTGTACGGTTGCATTGTAAAAAGGCGAAACACCCTGCGTCGCCAAGAGCGCCACCGTTACACTGCGCCCGGTTGCTAGTGCGGTATTCAGCGTTGTGCCAGATGAAGCCCGGAAATTAACCGTCCAGTTTGCACCTGCGCTACCGGTGTAATACAACACCGATTGTGTGGTGACATCGTAATCAACGGTTGATGGGACGCCAGAACCTGATACCGTCACTACCTCTGATGAGTTAGCCAGCGACTGCGCCAGGTTAGACGAAGATCCTAAAAAGGTTTGAAGTGCTGTGAATGTTGTTGCTGTACCAGGCGCCACATAATCAGTCCCCGCCGTTGCTGGCGTCACGACCGTACTTCCCGCACCTTTTATAAGCTGCCCTGATGTAAGCGTTGCAGCCGCCTGGACTCCAAGACCGACATAATCCGATCCGTTGTATACGGCAACCAGTGATGCACCAGGGTTTACTGTTACCCCTGTACCGCCAGACTTTTTGATCGTAAGTGTATACGTGCTGTCCGCATTAATGACTTTGTATGAGCGCGATGAATTAGGAGCAATGATTGTTGAGTTGGCATTCAGGCTCGATACACGGATCGTGGAGTACTGGGCCGTGTTGTAAACAATATTCGTTGCGCTTGCGTCGCCCGTGGTTAGCGTGAGCGTTAGATCGTAATTGGGCGAGCCAGAAAAGTTGGACCCCGTCAGGTCTGTTATGCCGGCAATCGCAATATCCAGATACTCGGTTAGCCCTTTGTTAACAGCATCGCCCCACGTACCGGTTTCCGTATCCGTTTCGATAATGGGTAGGTCTAGTAATGACGTACGTGTAATAGGCATGATTTACCTCAATTTATAGTCACTGGTTGCCAATCTGTAGATTGAGCACTGTTTATTTGCTGCCAGTTCGCTACCTGCGTATCCACGATTTCGTTCCATAAGTAACTGCTTATTACCGTGTCGCTTGCCGATGCTGATTCACTGACGCCTATTTGGAATAGACCACCAGCTTGTTGCGAGTCTACAGCCTGCGCTGATTCTGATACCGCGGCAACGAAATCACCGGTCGAGGCGATATTATCTAATGCTGATGCAGCTTCAGCAATAATCGCGCCCAAGAAATGCAGTGCTGCAACTGAATCCGCCGCTGTGGCCGTCTCACTTACTGCCCTGTCATAAAGCAGCCCAGCAATAACAGACTCTGCTGCGCTTGCGACCTCGTTGATAATCTCATCAAACTCTTGGGCAGGCGATACCTGGTCTGCTGCCGTTGCCACCTCGCTAATCAGACCGTTGAACGTAACTGTTGTACTTTGCGCGTCAGAACCAAGAGCTGCTTCAACTATTGATGCGGCTAACGTGTAGGTTGCAGATACGCTATCTGCCCCTGTTGCCGATTCTGTTATTAGCGAATCTAGCAAGGCACTAGCACTTACAGCATCAGAGCCGGAGGCGCTCTCTGCTATGTTTTCGCTAAATAAATCGCCTGCACTTGTTGAATCTGTTGCCGTGGCGGTTTCTGCAACCGCGCCTTGGATTGTTGCACTTGCCGATACAGCATCTGCGGCTGTTGAGGATTCCGCGATATTCGCAACAAGCGTCTGCTCCGAACTTACCGAATCCGTCCCTGACGCTGTTTCTGTAACAACACCTTCGACAATCTTCTCACTGGCAACGCTGTCACTTGCGGTGGCAGATTCCGTTACAGAGCTTTGGTATGCAAGGCTTGCATCAATAGCATCAGCGCCCGTCGCGCTTTCCGTAACGCTGGCGTCAAAGGACAGATTCGCAGTAGCGGCGTCTGTACCAGTTGCATTTTCTGCAATGCTAGCTTGCGCTGACAGCGTGGATGTTATTGCGTCGGTTGCTGTAGCAGTCTCAGATTCCGTGACGTTTTGTGTGGCTAGCGTCGAGATGCTATCCGTGGCCGTGGCCGTTTCAGCCACATTAGTGTCAATCGCTCCTTCAGTAAACGTTACTGTGCCGGTACCCGCCGTGATGGTGTAGGTGTTAAAACCGCCTGAAGTTGTTACTGAATAAGTAACTCCAGAAAAGCTGGCATCGTAAGTATCTTTGACCCGCAGAACAACAACCCCGGACCCACCCGTGCGCCCATTTACATTGGTTCCGCTTTCGCCGCCACCTCCGCCCCCCGTATTAGGCGAGCCGTCTGTTCCGGGCTGAGATGTGCCCTGACCGTCACCGCCACCACCAATACCTCCAACACCAGCAGTTCCCGATGCGCCACCACCGCCACCACCGTAGTAAGAACCTGTAATTGCGGACAGAACACCGGGGCCGCCGTCTCCACCCTTAGTAGCTGGAGTAGCCGCAGATTGCCCAGCACCGCCCGCACCACCACCGCCACCACCTCGACCGGTTCCGGTGCCACCACCGGCACCCCCGGCGTAACCTTGAGTAGCTGGACCCCCAGACCCACTAAATGACCACCCGCCACCACCGCTTGCGCCAGAGCCACCATTAGCAAAACTGGGGTTATTGGAGCCAAAACCACCTCCACGACCACCGCCATAGCCAATTACAGAAGCAAATTGGGAGGGATTGCCAGCAGTGGCAGCGGTTGAAGGGTTGGAGTTATAAACCTGCCCCGAACCTCCGGTACCAACAGCTACGGTGTAGGAGGTATTTAAGCTATAAGTCGTGTCATTAATCGCTTCAACAACACCCCCAGCACCGCCACCTCCTCCAGACCCACTACCTGAACCACCGCCACCACCAACAACAAGGTAGCTAACAACGAAGTCAGAACCGACAGTTGCGTCAGAACCCGAAGCCGTTTCCGAGATGGAAACGTCAATAACGTTTGTGCCTTGGGTTGTGTCTGAGCCTGTAGCTGTTTCTGCTAAGGCTGCTTGTGCGTTAAGAAGTGCGTTTTGCGTATCGGCAGCGTTGGCCGATTCTTGAATTACTACATCAATTGGCCCTGTGCCACTGCTAACCGCTGAGAACGGCGAGGCTGAAAATGGATCAAAGCCGAACACATTGTTGCCTTATTTGAGCTGTGCGGTGGTGAGGTTGATAATCTGATCTGTCGTTAGAGCTTCTGGGATTGTAATGGGTATTGCTTCTGAAGGCGATGTTTGCCAAGCACTCTCAACCCAAGTCTTGCCTTCGTGCTGCCAGTTCCACTGCCATCCTGCCCTGTCTGCTGGCTTAGGGTCTCTGATAATCCATTCCCAGTTTAGCCATACCAACTCTTTGCCATCAGGGATGTCTGTCGGAGGCGAAGGAGCCTGTTGCCAGCCTTCAGTACCGTCTGTTTCAGTGCTTGGGATAGACCCGTTCTTTGTCCAGTATTGCATGGTCTACCTCTATAACGTGGGAAATGCTGCTGTTGGCGGCGTGAAGTTGGCTGTGTAGCGAGCGTAGCCTTTGGTGATGCGTAGGTCTTGGATGTAGCCGTTCAAAGGACTTGTCCCATTATTTGCCGCCCCAATGGTTAAAGGATTTGTTGTCCCATTGTTAATTGATCCAGTTCCTAAACTTACACTCGTAATACTTGCCCCCCCACGATAGAAAGTCATCGTGCTACCAGATCTAACCCATGCACAATGTGTCCAAGTGGTCGCACTTAACCCAGCGGCGCCTAAAGCATAATTTGTACTACCTATAAAAACATCTCCTGCGCTTGAACCCGTGACATAAAAACTATAAGACGCATTTGCCGCAGTTGAAAAATTACTTTGCCCGACAATAAAAGATTGTGTACCAGTTGTGTTGTTCAAATACACCCAACCTTCTACAGTCCAATCGCCAGAACCAAAATACACTAACGGGTCATCAAGTCTTGCTTTAAGCCAATCCCCCGTCCCATCAAACGCCATACTCCCGCTTCCCCACTTAGCAGAGATAGCCGTACTTATCTGAGCATTCCCCACCGTCTCCAAGTCATTCTTACTTGTAGCATCGTAGATACCGGCGTTGGTGAAGTTGAGTAGTAGGGATGTGTTGGTGATGGCGGTGAGTGGTGCGGTTGGTGGGGTGAAGGCAGAGGTGTATACGGCAGTGCCTTTGACTGCTCTTATATTTGTAATATACCCAGTTAAATATCCAGCAGAGCCATTAAATCCAACATTACTAGCGTTTGTTAAATTGTAAGATGTGCTATTTGTTGCAGTATTAACTAAAGCACCATTAAAGAAAAGACGCAAAGTTGTTCCAGAACGTGACACCGCCAAATGCTGCCATGTGTTTAGTATTGGTGCTTGATTAAATAAATAGTCCCAAGCAACAAAGTTTCTTCCAAACCCCCAACTATTACCAGCCGATTGGTAACCAAACAAAATATCTCCAGTAGCCCCGGCTATCGGCCCCGCTCCATCATTCGGTGTCGCAGTAGGATACACCCATGCCTCTATTGTAAAATCTCCAGTCCCAAAATTCATAACAGAATTTGAAGGAACAACAAGGTAATCCCCACTACCATCAAAATACCCACTCCCACCATTAGTCGCAGCACTCCAGCTTGCAGTGGGGTTGAATGGGGAGAAGGCGACTACTCTGGGTGAGCCTGTAATAGTTGCTGTAGCACCAACAGCCTGATTTAAAAAACGATTTGAATTGGCAGTAAGTAAAACGCAGTTTGTTGCGCCTTGACTGGTTGTTGTTAGCGGTATCGTACTTGGTGTAAATGCACCTGTATAAAATGCACTTTTGCAAATTCTAAGATTTGAATAATATCTATCAATTCCCGCCACACCGCCGCCAATTCTGCTAAAAACTGGATTAGCATATCCTAAAGTGGATGTGTTTGTTATCGAACCTTTTAAAACTCCATTTGTATAAAGTTTTATATTTCCTGAACCAGAACCACTTCGCACCATTGCAACGTGAGTCCATGTGGCTAGAGGAATATCACTTGTAATAACCACAGGAGTAGAATTGTTTAAATATATATTAAATACATTAGCCGAAATGCTAATGTTTAAGGCTAGGTAATTAACGTTATCACTAATAACATAAACAGATCCGTCACCAGAATTGTTTGCTGCATATAACCAGCCCTCAATAGTAAAATCACCAGCAAATTGAAAATCCGTTCCGGCAGATGTTGTAAAGTTAACCTGATTACTTACTTGTTCAGGAACATAGTACCCCCACCCAGTCTGCGAGAACGGGCTAAACGTACCCTGTGTCGTGTTTCCGTTGCGGGTGATGGTGAAGTTATTAGTAGAACCGTCTAAGAACGTATTGTTCTGTGCGCCATTCGTACCGTTGCCAGGAAGCAGTAGCGTGGTGTATTCGTAGTAAGGGTCGGGGGTTACGCCCGAGAATGCTGCGGCGATCATCGCCGTTAATGCGCCAGCCATCAGGTCACTCCCGCACCAGAAACATACCAAGTATCAGAGCCAACATATAACAGCGTCGCCATGCCTTTTGTGGCTACCGTCCTGTTCCCTGTCGCACCATTGGCTAGCTGGAACGTAACGCCTGCACCAGAAATCGTAAGCGCCCCGGAATTATTATTGACTACCAAAATCACCGTGCCGGTTGGGAAAGTTACTGAGGCATTCGTTGGCACCGTCAGCGTAGCTGTGGATCCGCTTGTGATGTAAACCGTATTCCCTTGGTCTGTCAGCACCAGCGTATAAGTCGATCCAGTCTGCGAATTAATAGGCGCATTTACATAACCAAGGATCGCACCATCCGTAAGTGGCAGTGTCTGTGTGACGTTACTGTTTGTATTAGCTGATTGAAGGGTATGCGTTCCCGTACCGCTTGCATTACCCGTGACCGCAATTGAACTCATGCTTCCCTCCAAGAGGTTGTTGCTTCATCCCAGCTATACATTTTTCCGTCCGTGGGCATGGGTGTGGGTGGCTCCCATTGTGCCGTGTTACTGTTCAAAATCCAACTGGCAAAAGGCTGGGGCGGTACAAACGCATCAATGTCTGCTCGGTAGGTGTAGCCAATCCCTGCGTAGTTCTTACGCATGTTGCCGTTGTAGCTAGTCTGCTTCCAAGTGCCGCCGAGAATCTTCTCAAGATGCGCTGCGCCGATATGCTCTTTCTCTACGCCAGAAGCATCAGAGGTGTCCTTGTTATCCACTACGACAACTTGTTGCACCACACCATTTTCATCAATACGGGCAAAGTGAGCCATTACGCCTCCAGCTTTAATCCAGTTAAGTCCATTTCTTCCCCGACAACACCGACGGGAAAGGTGTTAAACGATAGTGAAATCCGAGTGTCATCGCCTTTGACTTCAGGAACCATATGCGTCAGTGACGATGGAAACAGAATCAGCTTTCCTGCCGTGGCTTCAAACCACCAGCTTTCAGAGTTGTACGGGTTCCACTGTTCAGGCGGAAACTTGATCTGCTGCCAGCCATCTTTGTAAAAGTAAATCCTGTCATCAGCGTTGGTCTGAACGTAGAACACGCCTGATATGTAGCTATTAGGGTGAGCGTGTTTGTGATGGTATTGCCCTGGCTCGCTGTAATTACACCAGCTTTGGGTAACTCGTAGGCTGACATTGTGCTTAGGATTGACTGTGCTTTTGAAGTAATCCGATACCGCATCTTCAATAAATGAACGCAGGGACGTTAGCGCAGGGTCACGCAGCACAAAGTTGTTCGTGCTTGTGGTGTTACCCATGTTGGGTCGTGTTGGCAGTTCACGGATGAAGAACAGCTCTTCATCGCTCAGAGGTCTACCAAGCTCTGCAAAGCCTACAGGGATGGGGAATAAGTTATGCAACTGCACGTTCAAATTCCTCACGGGCTATGCCCATCTCTTTCAGTTGCTCATCGGTGTAGATCGTTGGGATGCTGTCCTCAAACTCACGAATCTTGTCAATGACCCAATACACTTCTTCTATGCTTGGGCATGGCCGTGGATCATCCCACCGAGTAAACACGTTGTTACTGATTTCCCACTTCGCACCTGGACGTAAAAGGTGCATGGCTGTATCGATTCCAAGGAACTTATAAACTTTTGTAGTCATGTTATTGATTGATTTTGATAATTACGATACCGGAGCCGCCGTTTCCGCCGCCACCAAAGCCTCCAGACCCTCCACCACCACCACCGCCAGTGTTTGTTCCTCCCGGCGAGCCTGCTTTTGCAGTTCCTGAAGGCGCAAAGAAATATCCACCTGCCCCTGCACCGCCGCCGCCTTGACCGCCATTCCCTCCTGCATAACCAGGATTGGCATTAGTGTTTGCGCCACCGCCGCCTGAAAAATATCCTGAGTCTCCATAGCTTGTCGCAAATGACGGCCCTAATACACCAGCTCCTCCTGCGGCAGCTTGCGCTCCTGAAGGACTAGTTGTTCCTGCTGCACTTTGTCCTCCTCCCGATCCAGATCGGTCTGTACTAGCAGAACCACCGGCAGAACCTTGACCGGATGGGCTTGCCGCCCCCGCTCCTCCGCCATTCCCTCCGCCGCCACCGCCAGAACCACCAGGGCCACCTGCGTTGCCGGTTGTTGGTGCATATCCTGCCCCTCCGTAACCACCTCCAGCAGAAACAATTCCTGGTGTAGCAAAAGGGGATGGTGAAGAACCGCCGACAATACTTGAATTGTTACCAACGGTTCCGTTGTTTGCACCTGTATTTACCCCTCCAGTAGCAGACGCGCCAACAGTAATTGTTAAGGTTGCGCTTGCACTTACAGTTTGCGAGCTTCCAATACGATAGCCACCGCCCCCACCACCACCGCCTACGTTACTTCCACCACCGCCACCACCAGCAACACACAAATAATCAATACTCGTCACGCCCGTTGGCACTGTCCATTGTGTAGTGCCTTTGAACGTAAATACGGTTTGGCTTGGTACGGTGTACTTGAGGATAACAATGCCGGAGCCGCCTGTGCCGCCTGTTGTGCTTGCTCCAGAACCACCGCCACCGCCGCCTCCAGTATTCACAGTACCTGCTGTACCGTTTCCGCCATTGACATTACCAGGGCCACCTCCGCCTGATCCTCCTGCGCCAGACCCTCCAGCCACGCCGGTTCCAACCGTTCCTGCTCCTTCTTTGCCACCACCGCCGCCACCGGCATAAGTTA
>Ga0222714_10002939_pt1 | contig 17693 bp, 17 predicted proteins | sample C33_3DmetaG_FD_165048 | JGI IMG/M metagenome (GOLD analysis project Ga0222714, IMG submission 165048) | Estuarine water microbial communities from San Francisco Bay, California, United States - C33_3D | ecosystem: Environmental > Aquatic > Marine > Unclassified | place: USA: California...
CGGTTAACTTGCTGATTTATCAGCGGTAGATACTTCTTAATGATTTTGGATTTAACTCCACCGTCTTTAAGCAAACTATACGAAAAATCGTAGTAGTTGATTGTGTCTTTTTTAGAAGCGAGTTCGTTGTATGTAGTTTTTAAATTGTCTTTGAAGGATTCTAACTTCTCATGTTCAGAATTTCGGTTTGCAAGGTTCTCGGTAAGAGTTTGAATTTCAGATTCAAGATTTCTGATTTGCTTTCGCAATCCATTAATCTTAATATTGTTTTGAGAAATGCCATTCGTTAATTTTGAAATCTCCTTCGTAAGAGCAGTGAATTGACGCTCTCGCTCCTCTTCCTCTTTAATTGCCTCCTCTAGTTCTTTATAACCAGATTGCAACTCCTTTGCTTTATCTTGAGCGTCCTTAATTCTATTTATTCTAAAGGTTTCTTCAATAGGTTGAGTGCAGGTGGGGCATACCGAATTCTCAGTAAAGAATTTATGCTCTTTAGTAATAGTAGATACTTTTTGAGAAATTTTGCCTTTGAGGTTTCCTAACTTACGGAGTTTTTCAGCATATCCAGTGATTGCATCTTGCTCACGAATAAGTGCCCTAAGCGGATCTTCTACAGACTCATTTTCCTGAGTATATTGTTCAATTTCTTTATCCAAATCGGAAATTTTCCGATTATTGTTGTTTATATTATCTTTTCCTCGGTTCTCAAGTTCTCCAATAAACTCTTCTTGCATCTTGACTTTATCAAGTAAAGATTCTTTCTTAAGTTCATAAACTTTAACTTCTTCTTTGATTGATCGGATCTTTTCCTTAATCAAATTATTCATTGAAGAAAAAATCTTAATATCAAGCAAATCCTCAATCACTTCTCTACGATGAGCAGCGGGGAGTTGCATAAATGGAACAAAAGTGCTGCTACCAAGAATAACAATCTGAGTAAAAGACTTATAGTTCATCTTTAGAACATTCTGCTCCAACCATTTTTGTTGATCCAGTGCTGCTGCAGACTGATCTAATACAGCATCATTTCTCCAAATTTCAAATATGGCAGGTTTGATTCCACGCACAACTTTCCATTCAGTTGATCCAATAGAGAATTCAACCTCAACTCTACAATCCTTTTCATTTACAGAATTGACAAGTTGTGGTTTATTGATTCTGCGAAATGGTTTTCCAAACAAAGAAAAGGTAAGAGCATCTAGAACAGTGGACTTACCAGCACCATTTGTTCCGATGATTAAATTTGTTTTGTTTTTTGTGAAGTCAACTTCAGTAAACTGGTTTCCTGTAGATAGAAAATTTTTCCAGCGAATAGTTTTAAATAAAATCATGTTCAACAGTTGGAGGAATTACAATGTCATTCTTAGTAATAATTGCATATTGGTAATTATAAACATCACATGTTCTCATCATGATGTCATCCTCAATTTCAATTACGTGCATTTCAGGATATCCTTCTTCTTCTAACATCATAGCATATCTAATCGCATCATCTTCTTCTTCAAATAAGTATAATACTTGTTCACCATCTTGATTGGAAACTGAATATGCACCTTCAGTTTCCTTTCCATGAATAGTTAAAATAAACATTACACTAATTCACATGCCTCTTGATAAATTTCTTGAATCATTCTTTGAACGATTGATTTATCAAGATTGATTTCTGCCTCCTCAATATATCTATTCAGAATAGAAAGTGTGTCTTCAGATTCAAATGCTTCAAAGTCCTCTGTATCTTGAATTACAAAATTTTCTACAATTTTTAGTTCTGCTACATTGGAAGTATATAATTTATCAACAAACTTTTCAAACTTTTTGGTATCCGATTTTTTACGAACAATAATCCTCGCAATTTTATTCTCATATTCACGAGAATCAAAAGTTTGATAATCAGTGTCCTCGTAATAGATGTTGTAAAATAAACGATAAGGATTGTTGACAGGTTCGTGAGTTAATGTTTCAGTATCAAAGATGTGAAATCCCCTTTTGTCATTCACATCATTCCAAAACATCTCATAAGGATTTCCTAGGTAGAAGACTGTTCCGTTATCCGATCTAGTGTGATAGTGTCCCGAGTAGACCCTGGCGAACTTACCAAATAGTTTGCTCTCCAAACCATGCTCCATGACGATTTGTTTATTAACTCTAAATCCTTGGAGCTCAAGGTGCCCCATCGCACACGGGCAAGTTGTCTTTTCAATAAGTTTAAGAGTGTTTGCTTCATTTTCTTGATTAATCCAAGGTATAAAAAGTACAGGTAGTTGACCCAACATCACTTCAGTTGGTTCTGAATAAACAGTCACATTATCATACTCACGAAGTAAAAGATCAACAGCATTTACTTCGTTAGTATTTTTATAGTATGCGGTATGATTGCCAACAATCGTATGAACCTTTACTCCCATTTCTTGGAGACGGTCATAGTAATTGTTCTTTGCCCAAGATAAAGCAGAAAAGTCAATACCTTTACGACTATCAAAGGTATCTCCCATATCAACAATCGTAGTGATACCTTCTTCTTCTAAGGTTGGGAAGAAGACATCATTATAAAACTTCAAGAAATAATCATGGAAAAGTTTAGAATTTTTCCTTGCCCCGAAGTGCTGATCGGTGATAATAGCGACTTTCATTCAGTACCGAAGTTTAGAGTGTACAGCGTCTTTGATGCTATTATAGTCGCTATAGTTGTTACCGTCAAGGGTATTGTTGTCATCAAATACTTCGCTGTAACCAGAACGTTCAATAATCTTGTTCTTGATTTCTAACTGACGCTTCTCTCTTTGAATACGACGGAGGAATGCGTAGTGAATGATTTGAGTGAAGTATGCAAAAGGATTCTGCGACTTCTCTGGATTGAAGTTGTGAATGTATTGAACACAGTTCTCAATTCCATCAGAAATCATATCCTCCTTGAACATGTAGTTCACGAAGTTTGGTTTGAATGAAAGGTGATTGGCAATCTTAAGGAAGCACTCACCAATGTAGCGAGGGATGGGAGGCTTTGGTTTTCCTTGAATCTCTGCGATTTCCTTGTCTTCACGATACTTAATGAGAGCAGCAAGAAACTCTTTGTTGTTGACGTAATGCTCTGACCTCTTTCTCTTGGTCATAACTGCTGTGGTAATCATAAGTTTTTATCATTATTATGTATAAATTATACCACTTAATTAAATACTTGACAAGGTATCCAAAAGTGTGTACAATAACCTTTGTCGGGGTTGAAAAGATAAGCTTTAGCTACTTTTAAATATCTTTTCTAAGATCTCCTTAGCATCGTTTACATTGGAGATATACCCCATTCTCCTATCAATCTTGCATTCATTGCCATCTAATTTAGCATTCTGTCTTACGTAAGATTGGTACATTGAAATAATCTCAATGTCTTGAGATTCACTCATAGTCATTACATCATCTAAATTTAAGATGAATAAGTCTTCTGTTGTTGTTTTTAACCAAGGTTCAACCTTATAACCAATTACACCTGTTCTATTTTTGATTTCAATAATTATAATCGGATTTGAAACCAACAGCAAAGTTCTATCTTCTTCTTCTGAAGGTGCTATTTTTGCAAATATTTCCTCACCTGATTTTAATTTTATTGTTGCATAGAAGTCGTCTTCAATTCCCATTTGTTTTAAGTTGTACGGAGATTATGTCATAATTAAAATTTTCTTCATTGTATGTCTTAATTCTTTCTATTAGATGATTTAGTGTGTAATTTTTTCTTGATTTGAATGTGCAATCATCTGATATATCATACAGAGTTGCCTTTACTTTATCTTTTCCTTTTCTAAGAACTCGTCCAATGCTTTGAAGGTTTCTGATTCTGGACTTACTTGGTGAGGCGAAGATAACATTATGGAGATTTTTAATATTGATACCTGTAGAAAAAGTTCCATAAGAAGCAACGATAATTGCGTTGTTTTCTCTTTCTGTAATCTCTCTGACTAATTCTCTTTCTTCAGCATCAACACCACCATGGACGAAGAAAACTTTTCTATCACTTCGCTTTTTAGTATTTATCATTTCATATAACACTGCTCCATGTGCTTCTACTCTACTGAACAGCACAAGCGTGTTTCCTTTTAAGTCAAGAGTAAGATTGGTAATAAATTTATTTCTCTGCTCATGGGAAATTAAATACTGTATCTCATCTTCATAAGTTTCAAACCTTTGTGGATCGTGTTTTAAAACAATGCATTGAATATCAAGTTGAGAAAGATGACCTTGCTTCATCAATTCATCAGTTCTTGTTACTTTGTATGATGGTCCAAACAAACCCTCCAGAACCCATTTATGAGTTTGTGTTCCATCTAATGTTCCAGTAAAACCAAAACGATACTTGGCATGATGAAGTTTGGTCATAATCTCAATCAGAGATTTGCTCTTGAATAAATGTGCTTCATCACCTATAATGACACCATAATCTTCAAAGAATGAACGCTCTAGTTTATATACGGATTGCCAAGTAGTAATTGTGACTGGATATTCATTTGTTTTTTCTCTACCAGAATAGATACGGTGGCAATATGAATCAGCATCCCAACCATAATCAAGGAAATCCTTATACATTTGCTCTACAAGAGATGTCGTTGGAACGACTAAAAGTATTTTTTCGTTCCTATCAACATAGTATCTCACTAACGAATAAATCATCAGAGATTTGCCTGATGCAGTGGGACTTATCAATAGCTTTCGATTATGTTTTAATGCACCATATACTCCCTCAATTTGATACTTCCTCGGAGTATGGGCGCAAATAGAATGCATATAATCTTTGACACCTTCATATGAAATATGCTCATTCTCCTCATATGGAGTGCCATAGAACTTATTGTCTTCAAATTTGTAAGTATAACCATACTGCTTACAAAAGTTGACAATCTTATCCAACAAACCAACATAGATCTGTTTTGATCTCATGTCATACAAATGAATCTCCCCATTCCAATTCCTTCCACGGTACTGGGGCATAAACTTTGCATTAGGAACCTCAAACTTAAAGTGATCTCTAAGTTCATATTCTATGTGAGGTTCTGTATTAATCTTTAAAAATACTTCGTTAGACTTGGAAATAACAAGATTTGCTGTAGTGTCAATCACATAGATCCATTCATCTACAGGTATTTATTTACCCTAGTCCGGAGTTAAATCTCATAAACTCAATAGCATTTTTGATTTGATACGTTCTGTTTTGTATCATCTTTAAAATGCTTTCTATGTATACAAGCATTGTGTCATAATAATCAATCTTCAGACATACTGAAGAAAGTTTTTCATCGGCATCAAGATACTTTTGCATTGTATCTTTATCACGAATCTTTTTTGGAAAAGGATTATCAATGTAAACTTCAGGATCCGATTTACCAGAATAGTATTCGTAACGTTCGTGACGTATATTTCTTTTTTGCTGTTCTGCTTTTTTTCTTAAAAGAAAAATTGTATTATAAAGTTCAAAATATTTTGCATGAAGAACCGGGATATTTAAAGACTCTGTATGTAAATTATCTGGATCTACTTTTGAATCTCTTTCCCACATTTCTTGAATTTCTTCAAGATTCAAATTCATAATTCAGTGCCACTCATATTTGTTACCGTGTATATAGTATACTTGAAACTGACATCTGCTGTAAAGTATTCAGTTTCCGTTTGCGTTGCATCATAACTTAGAGTTGATAAAGAATATGGGAACAGGTCTTTAAATTTGACTTGTGCTGATGAAATATTGGAACTATTTAAAATTAACAAAGTTCCATCGGAAAATATGTTCATGTTTTGAGAATCTTTAGATAGACTCTCAAAATATTCTTTTTGCAAGTCATATAGTTGTCCAAGATTATTTGGATATCCAAGACCTCTCATCCAGTTTTGAATTTCCATATAATTGCCAAGATCTTCATCAACCAAAAAACGAAGGTTGAGATCACCAAAATCTAATTTATTTCCTGGTTCGGGAATGTCTCTTCCAAGTCTTGTTGACTGCGTTGCCACAGTCAATGTTATATCTGGAATATTTGCTTGATTGCAAAAAAATGCTACCTTTGGACTTCTTGATAAGGTAAATCTAAATCCCGTTGGAGATAAAAAATTCCTATTTTCAATGGGAGTTGTTCTAGACATTTTTTTAAGTATTTAGATAAAAAAAGGGTCCCTTTCGGGACCCTGATGACTCTTGTGAATAAAGATCACATGAGGTTCTTAACAGCAACTCTTCTGTAGTAACGGTTTGCGTTAACTGACAGAGCACCGAGTGACTGAGTTGTACCTTCAGCGAATGGGTTTGCGACCATGCCGTAGCGGGTCTTAAAGCCGATCTTAGGCTGGAAGGTGTTCTCTCCAACGGCACGAACCATCTGGAGGGGAACATATGGGCAGTAGAAGATACCTGCGTCATATGGGCTGGAACCCTTGTAACCAACAACGTAGTACTGGTTACCGGGTGTTGCATTACCTGCAGTGAGGTTAGCAGCATAAGGATCGATATAAACACGATACTTACCTTGGAGAACACCAGCGAAGGTGTTACCAGTGTCATCAACGTTAAGGTTAGCGTTGAGTGCAGGGGTGTAGTCCAGAACACCAGCCATGGTTAGAGCGGAAGCAACGTCTGCTGAGCAGAGGATGATGTTGCCCTTTCCACGACGAGTTCTCTGAGCGATTGCGTTTGCATCACGCTCGATTTGGAACAGAAGACCCTTGAACTTCTCAACTGACCAACGACCGTTTGAATCAACGTCGAGGTCAAATACACCAGCAGTAGCGGTGTTTTGTGCAGCACCTTGCTCAGCAACCTTATAGATGGTTCTGATGACTTCTCTGTTGATCTCAGCGAGGATCTCAGTGGAGAGAATGTTAGCAAGTTCTGCTTCTGCATTCAGACCGTGAATTGCCTTCAGGTCTTGTGCAAGCTCAAGGCTGTATTCTGCCTTCAGAGCACGGCTCTTAGCAGTAACAGTAACTTTCTCGATTGAGAAAGCCATTTCGTTGAACTCGTTACCTGAGGTGCCGTCGCCAAGAGCTTCAGCATCATCGGTACGCATACCCTGACCTACGGTGTAACCGAGGGATGATGCGCTACCAACAGGGTTGAGAACTGATGGGTTTGATCCGGTCTGGGAAGTAGTACCCATACCAGCGTTGCCGTTAACGAAACCATCAGTAAGACCATAACCACTGTTCTGACCTGAGAATGCAGTATCTGCCTCATTGAACAGTGCTTCGGTTCCGCTCTGATTGGTGTAGCGGGAACGCATTGCGAAGATGAGTCCAGTAGGACCACTCATTGGTTGAACGCCAGCGAGGTCATAAGCGACCAGGTTAGGCATTGAACGTCTGATCAGGGAGATCAGAACAGGGTCAAAACCAGCAACAGGACCGGCGGCAGTAGCGTTAGCACTGAAACCTGCGTTTGCACCAGTGTTGGTGTTCATTGTTGGAGCAGATTCTGTTAGGAATGAACCTGACTGTGCGAATGACTGCTCTTCTCTAAGGAATTTTTCTTGGTTCTCTAGCAGGACGGCGGTTACCGCTCTACGATGGGGATCTTTGATTGAATCGAGACCCTCATAGTTGAGGAGAGGTGCCCACTTTTCCTGCAGATGCTCGGAATGGAACATTTGCGTTTACCTTTTTTGTGTGGATGTTTGGGTTTGAATTATATTAAATTCAATTATTTGCTAAAAGATGAAAGTGTCTTCAGATAAGCAGACATAGTACCAGAGATTGACTCGGGTGAACTGTCTACCTGCTCTGAAAGCGACTCTGTTCTAGCTTTTGGAGATGAACCTTTTGAAGGAAAATATGCTTCCTTCAGCGTCTCCAGTTTTTCACGATATTCTTCTTCACTTTCAAACTCAACACTTTCGGCAAGTGAAGCGAGCTTGTCTTTCTGAGTAGCAGCAAGGCCCTCAGAAATCTCATCAAAGATTCCGTTAGCAACCGACTCTGCGAGACGCTTGTTTAGGGAAACATTCTTCTCAATTTGCTCGTTGAGTTTTGTCTCCATTTCATCAAGTTTTTCTACCATGCTCTCAAGCACATCATATTTATCTTCAGGGATTGAAACATAATGATCTTCAAAAAGTCCTTTCAGACCGGTCATGAAGGAATCGGTTAACTCCTCCTTCAAGCCCTTTTCAACTGAAAGTGCGTTCTCTTGGAACCACTCTTCAGCAACATACTCAAGGTATGCATCTACGCGCTCTTGGATTACAGTTTTGATTTCCTGTACTTCTTCCTCAAGTGCAATTGCATATTGATTTTCTAGGGATTCTTGAATCTGAGCAACTTTAGAGTTGATTGCAGCTTCAAAAATTGTTTTTGCTTTCTCTTGGAATTCTTCGGAGAGTTCTTCACCTTCTAGAAGTGCTTTGACATCTTCTTCAATGTCATACTGCTCTTCTACAACTTCTTCCTCTTCGCCTTCTTCCTCTTCGTCTTCGTCACCTTCAACTTCAGCGATTACTTCTTCCTCTCCATCTTCCTCTTCGGATTCGAGAATTACTTCTTCATCCTCAAGGTCAACTTCTTCCTCTTTCATTGACTTTGCACCTTCTGCTGCTTTAGCGCCCTTGTTTACAACATCCTTAACTTGCTTAAGGGTTGCGCCAGGGGTCTTAAGTTTTGCAGAATCATCATCTGACTTATAATTCTCTGGAGTAGGACCACCAAGATCTTCCCAACCGCCTGTTTGGCCTGGGGTTGATCCTGAAAGTTTTTGCATTGACTCTGCTGATTTTGCGTTAGCATTTACAGCAGATTTGGATTGCTTTGTGCCTGCTTCCATTTCTTGTAATTGTGTACCAAGAGACATTTGAACTCTCCGATTTTCCTGTAGTAAATCTATATTTATTTATAAATTAATAAATTACAGTGAATTCAAGAAATCATTGAATAACTGTAACTTATGTTCTTGTAGACGGTTTTGATCTACAAGAGTGTTAATTGATCTTTGAATCCTTTGTGCAGCTCTTTCTCTTAGAACTCCACCATCCCATACCCACTCTTTACCTTCCATAATTCCCTGAACAAAAGCATCAGGTGCAGAAGGATCTGCAACGATATCGGCAGCAGTTGCGAGCATGAAATCTTCACCAACTTCCATGTAACCCTCTTTGTTTTGGGATACAGAACCGATACCTCTAGAAGAAACGCCTAGGGTTACTCCTTCTTTCAGGAGTGATTCTGCAATTTTACCCATTGGGGTTGAAAGGATTTGTGCTTTACCAATAAAATTATTTCCTTCTTTAGTGAGTGAAACAATTTTATGGGAAACTCTATCAAGGTTTACGATTGGACCATCTGGGTGTCCAAGTTCTCCAAGAGCACGACCTTTATTTACATACTGTTCAGTATAACGGTCAACCTCTTTTTGTACCGTTGGCATACGATACATTCTTCCATTACGGTTCACAACTTCAGTTTGAAGAAATGGACCTTGAATGTAAAGAGTTTTTTTGCCGTTCTTTTCTTCAGTAATAACTTGTACTGATTCTATTTCTTCGGTAATGAGTTTCATTATGCTTGTCCTGAAAGTTGAACTTGTTGGATGTATAAAGTTCCAGCACCAAGACCTCTTGCTGAAACTTTTTGTGATAATACTAGGTTAGCATCTGGTGATGAGAATGCAGTTACAATTCCAGAAGAATCATAGTTAATCACTGCTCTTGCCTGATGATAACCATTTACTCCAGATGAAACATCAACTGAGTTGATTTTCTGGTGGGTGAAATCATAGTATGATTGACCGCTTGCAGTTAATGATACATAATCACCTTCACCAAAAGGACATTGTGTTCCTTCTGGAAAATCAATTGTAGTTGTTGTTCCTGTAGTAATTCCAGCAACTCTATTTGATGCTTTGGTCAATGCTAGAGTTGCTGTTCCTCCAGATGGAACATAATAGTCAGTTACCGCTGCTGCAGGATCTCCATCAACCTTTACATGAGCAGCATTCCCAACTGCAACAATTCTCAATACATTAGATTGCACTGAAAATGCTGATGAAGTCGTTGCTGCTCCCGCTGAAAAATTAAATGAGGCACCTGCCCCAACTGGTCTATGAGCCATTATTTTTAAAATACACTTTTAGTTATTTATTAATTACTTAATCTTCCTGTTGTTCTACTTCTTCTTCTTCTTGCTCTCCACCAAAAACACTTGATGCTACTACTGGACGAAAAGCATCAATCTTTTCTGCGGATTTTGCAAATAGCAGTTCTTTAATTTTGTCACTGATATTAGAAGGTGAATCATCAGAAACAATCATGTCCATAAGTTCTTCCATTTTAATTCATTAATGAATAACTCTTGTATTTATATTACGCCTCCTTTGGGCATCTCTGCTGCTTTTCCACTTGCTTCTACTGTAGAGTCATCATTAGGTTCCGGTTCCATCACTGGTTGCCCTAAATCCATTCCAGGTTCTCCTGTAATTGGTTGTCCTGTTGCTGGATCAATTTGCATTTGGGATGGATCGGCAATTACACCATCTTTAATTTCCTTTTCAATTAACTTATCTTGTTCTAAAATTTCTTGATCAGTTTGACGAAGAACTTTTCTACGTACATAATCTTGAGAGAAATATTTACCAACATATGGTTCTGCAGCTTGAACCATAGTTAGTCTTTCGTTCAATAATTCTGCTTCTTTTAGTTCTGCAAAGTGATTATCGTATAAGAAATCATATTGGATATGCTCATTCATTATCTCCCAATCTTCTGGAGTAATGATATTTTTTAGAATCAATTGAGTTCTCAGCATATCGCTGAACATTGCAGAAAATCTCTTTCTCAAACGTCCAACAAACTTACTGAATTTTACTTCGTCACGGAGAATTTCTGATGAGCGACCAAGATTAAATCCACCCTCACCATCCATTCTAGAAGGGGGAACATTTAGAGATCTATAAAGTTTTTTCTTAAAGTACTCAATATCAGTAATCTCTCCAAGATTTTGTCCACCTGGAAGTGTAGTGATTTCAGTTCCTCTACCACCTTCACGGCGAGGGAGCCAGAAATCCTCAAGCATACTCATGTACTTTTTATCATCACGAATTTCTCCGGTGTTGGCATCATATACAAGTTTATTACGATAGCGCATCATAACATCACGGAGGTATTGCTCCGCCTTTACCTTTGGAAGATTACCCACATCAATGTAGAAAATTCTTCTTTCTGGAGCACGAGATAATCTGTAAATTACGAGTGAATCCTCAATCATGCGGAGTTGATTGAGTGCTTTAATTGCTTTATGCAGATATGAAAGAGTTGATCCTTTGTTTCTATCTACTAGACCAGAAGTGCAATAAGTAATAGAATCTTTTGTAAACTTGATTCCAGCATTTCCACCCAAAGATGAGGGGTTTGTTGTTGGCCAACTCATCTTTGGATTATAAACAAAATACTCTTCAATCTGTGGAAACTCATATTCCATTGGATTGTCAGTATTTGTATTAGACAATCTGTATCTATTTTCGTCTCTTTCCGTTTTCTTTTGTTGCCTTATATAACGCATTTTCATTGCGTCAATATATCTTAACTCCTGAATCCCTTCCTGAGGATTCTTAATATCAATCATTTTATGGTAGTAAAGTCTACCATCAACATACCAGTTTCTATAAATTTCGTGAGATTTCTTATCAAAATCTAAAAGTTCTAAAATATACTTAAATTCTTCTCTAATTTTTTTCTTTATACCATCACTTGCGTTCAAATTTTCCAAGTCAATTTGAACAGGACTATCGTTAGTATCACTAACAATAGCTTCATTTACAATATCTTCAATCGCACTATCAACTTCTGGATGAAGTGCCATTTCACGATATCTTTTTATTAAATCAAACTCCGTTCTATATACACCTTCAATATCTACATATGAACCAAAAAATCCACTTGTAAGATAAAAATCAGACCCGTCCTCCTTATTCGGGGGGACGGGTGATATTGTATTTGGCGATAAAGGTTCGTTGTCCTCTATTGAAAATCCAAATAATCTTGCCATTACTAAATTCTAAACTAGTTTCTAGTATTTAGCCTGCAATTGGATACCAGTAATTTACTTGAAATTCTACTGTGAATTCCTCAATGGTATCTGAACTATCATATGATACATCAATCTGAGAAAGGTTTGTTGGGAAAATATCTTTGAACTGATATTTTCTACCTTCTTCCAAACCAGTATCAAACGCATTATTATTACCTACGTTTGATGCTCTTCTCTTTAACTGAACAACCGTTGCGTCTTTCATGTAGTCATTTGGATTTTTCTTACCAGATCCATCGCCGTACTGTGCAACTAATTGCATCCATTCTTCCAGAGGCTTTCTCAAACTGAAGTCATCATCGTTGATGACAGTAACAGTCCAAGTATCAAAAGTTCTGTCTCCAGCGACTTTAAAAGTTCTGCCTCTGAAAGGAACGTCAATTACACCCACATTAGATGCTGGTAGTCCACCTGCCTTACAAAGAACCTTAAATTTATTATCATCCCAACCAGTAATACCAGATGGTAATGATGGAATGGATATTTCAAATAAATTAGGTCTTGCACCGCCACCAGTTAGTTTTCCTTTAATGTCGGTGAGTCTTACGTCTGCCATTTGTTAGTCCTCCTTGGTGTTATTTATTGAATAAAGAATTAAACTCTACCTGTAACTTCTTCAAATGAAACACCAGTTCTGGTTGCAACAAATGTTAGAGTGATGTAGTTAATAGACTTAACTGGCTTCAGGAAGATGTCTGCTCTAAATTCATTATTGTCAACAATATCAGGAGTGTTATTTGTACTATCACAAATAACTCTGTAATCGTAAAGACCTCTCTTAGATTGAATATCTCTTAGGAAGGGATCAACAATACTTACGAAAGCAGCTCTTGTGGTTTCATCATTAATTTCAAACAGTTGAGCCTGTGCAGCAGATTCAAGTGCTTGCTCTACAACGATAAAGAGTCTTCTTACGTTGATTCTGTCAAACGCTGAAGCGTAACCAAGAGCAGTTTTGTCTCCGAAGAGAATTGTTCCAGCACCTGGAGAGTTTGTAATTGAGTTAACTCTTGCCTCATACAGAGAATCTCTCTGATCTTTGTTTGGATTATATGCAAGTTTAATTGTGTTGTTGATGCTTCCTCTTTGCTGTCCTGCAGGTGAGAACCAAGGGAATGCTAAGACTCCAGTTCTAACCATTAGACCAGCAACATCACCATTACATGGGATGTATCTGAAAGTATCGTTGAATCTGTCATAAGTGAACTTGTATCCACTATCAAATACTGCATAAGATGAAGAACTTAGTGAACTGAAGAATCTAATGATATTAGTTGTTTGTGTTGTTGTATTTGTGATGTTAACAACACCGCTTCTGTGTGGAGATACACAAGCAATACAATCTTTTCTTGATTCTGCAATAGAGATTAGTTTGTTTGCTTTTGCTTGAGATTCTGCTTCATCGGTCAAACCAGGACCATTAATTAAGAAATCAACTTGAATCTCATTCTTATTAGCAAAGAGGTCATATGCTGTGCTTAGATTTCCTAAGGTAGCAGTCATTCCTCCACTAGAAGAGTAATCAACTCCACCACCGAGGGTGTAAGTTTTGTTTCCGATAACTGCATAGGTCCTTCCTTGTGCAGTTTGATTCCAAAGTCCATCCGCTGTCGCTACTGGAGTAAATGATGTTGAGAATCCACTAGCAACAGGAGTTGTTCCGTGGTAAGCATCATTTGCAGTGGATGGATTTCTACCAGCGTAGAGGTATGATGAATTGTTAGCAAGATAATTCTTATAGAAAATCTTGGTTGGGGAATTTACATTGGAAACAGAATCACTTGCTTTGGACAAGTTGGTGTGCTTCTCAAGAATTGTTCCTTGTACACCAGTGATAGTTCCGAGGTCATCAACAACTACAACGTGCATACCATCGTTCTTACCATTTCTGGAGAGAGAATATGCATTGGTTACTGGTTTTGGTGCAATTGAACTCCAATAAACAGTTGAATTTGTTAATCCAAGTGTTTGCTCCTTGTACCAGTCAGTTACTGTTGCTGGTGTATATGGGGAAGATGCAGAATATCCAGTATTGATTCCTGAATTGTTTACGAAGTAAAGTGAGTCTGAAGTGTCAAAAGACGCAACAGGTGAATACTCATTGTAATCAATTGAAGTCTCGGTTCCAGCTGCAGAAACTCTTGATACAACCTTTACGTTGATTGTGCTTGTTCCGTTTGTTGAATCTGTAGTTACTCCAGTGATGATTCCTTTTAGATAACCACCGATTGTTGAAGTTGAACCAGCACCTGCTAAAGTTGCGTTCAATGCTGCAGTTACTCCATATCCTACCTGAGCACCTGCTGCAGTTAGGCTAGTTGTATTAACTCCAATAATTTGGTCTGCCGCATCGTCAATGAAACATACCTTCAAGTTATTTCCCCAGGATCCTGGGTTCTTTGCTGCATAATAGAAGTTTACGCTATCCGAACTCCAGTCTGCAGTATAGTTATCGTAGTTCTTTACTTTTGCATCGGTTGTGGATGCAGCACCGACGCCAGCATTGGCATTGTTGAGTGAGCTACCATCTGCTCTAACAACACTTAAGATTCCACCATATGTTAGGAATGATGATGCCGACATCCAATATTCATACTGACTGTCAGTTGATAATGGCTTACCGAAAGTGTTAATAAGTTCTGTTTCGCTGGTAACTAAAATAGGTTCTTCTACTGGTCCAATGGCAAAAGGTCCTGCAATAGCTCCAACGTTAGTTGTAACGTTATCAGCTCTCCCTACAGTCAAATCAACTTCTCTGGTAATAATACCAGGAGATAATTGAGGAGTCGCCATGTTTGTTTCTCCGAGTCAGTTTATCTACAAAATATTTATTATTTTCGGTATTTACAGTGGGGAAATCCTGCGTGAACAGATCTACCAGTCAGGATATTCCCACCGGTCAAAAATTTTAGTTTGCATTCTTCCAACAACTACTCTTTTTACAGTGCATTCTTTACACTCGTATGAATATGATGAGGCAACTGCTCCTCTTTCTTTATGAGTTCTATAAAATCCATCAATTAAATTTTTAACTTCTCCACAAACTCTACATTGTCTATCATTTAATAATAAATGTCCTAATCTTATTTGCTTATCCAATTCCATCTACATATACTCCCACATATAAGAACGGTCACCATATTCATCCAAAAACCATCTATCACCATCTTTATCAATAAAACTATCACCGTCTTCTAAACCATCAGAGATAAAACCAAACGGTGACATATCTTGTTCAATTTGATTCTTTTGCTCTTCATATAATCTTTTTCTAACGTCTTGATCTGTAAGTTCTTTGAAATAATCTTGAGCAACTAACCATGCGTAGATTACTAAACACATTGCTAAGTCATCATTACATCCCTCTTCTGCTTCAAATGAATTGTGCTTTTGGACAAAGGTTGTTAATTCGCTAATAATTTCATAGTCATTGATAAAAACTTTATCCTCCTCAATCATTGTTTTAAGATTGAGTGCTCCAACTTTTTTCACAGTCTTGGACATTTTAACTCCAAGTTGTGTTTTCTTTCCAGAAAATCCTTGTCCAACAATTTGCCCTGCTCTACCTCTCATAGAGCACATAAGAAGATTATTATACTCCAAATCATATTGAATAATACTGGCAACTTGATCGCCAACATCATTTACTTCACATAAAATATAAGCTCCATTATAACTCTTTGCAACATCATAAATGATGTTGGGAAATAGCATTGGTTTTATTTCATTATTTCTATACTTTGCCACAACTCTATGTGGAAATTGGGTAATATCTACAACAACAAAAGCTGAGTAGTCAATGCCAACACCACGGGCAACATCAACTGTAATTAAATAATCGTGATCATCAATTGGATCTTCATAAACATCCAGACCAGCACTCTTAGTTCTTGGGTGATCATAAATTAAATTTCTTAACTTACTTGGAGCAATCAATGTATCAACAGATCCTAAGAATTCGCACTCAAACTCAACTTTGAACTGTTGCTCAGAGGTGTTTGCAATCGTTTGTTGTTTCCACGCTTCATCTCTACCAGGAACCTCACTCCAGTGAACATCTGTGAATACATATTCATTTTTTCCCTTCTCCGCATCATGCCACATGCGGTAGAAGTGATTCATACCATGAGGCGTAGATACAATAATTACTTTTGTGTTTTTACCTGAAGTAATTGTTGGATATACTGATGCAAAGAATGAATCTGCAATATGATTTGGGACGAACGCAAATTCGTCCAAAAATAGGATGTTGAATGACATACCACGAACCGCAGAAGCAGAAGTAGAAGCAGCCAAGATCTTACTTCCATTCTCAAGTTCAAGAGAACCTTTATTCCAAGAGATGATACCCTGTTGCATCCACTTTGGTAGATTTTCATATGCTGTCTGCAATCTGTCTAATAGTTCTCTAGCAGTTGCTGCTTTGTTTGCCAGGATACCTATATTTACATTATCATTAAAAACTGCATAATGAAGAAGAAAAGAAACCACAGTGGTAGATTTGCCAGTCTGTCGTGGCATCTTGCAGATATTAAATCTGTGCTTATGGAAGTTATTAATTAACTTTTCTTGGAAATGGTATGGTTTAAATGTTTGCAATCCATGATCAAGAGTAACAATTTTCACGTAATTGTTTGCAAAGTAAACCGGATCATCCTGACATTTTGCAAATTCTAAAATTTGTTCTTGTGTAAACTCAATTGGAGTATTTGCCTTTTTTAATAAAGGATTACCAAGATATACGTCACTCATAAAAATTACCTTTGTTCAATCCAGTTTAATACCGCAAGTGCTTCTTTGTTGGTGTTGGGAGATGCACAAGCAAGAGTGTAAGTATCACTGATTGTACCAATACCAGATCTTCCAAGTTGTATTGCTGCTTTACTATCAATATCCACTAAAGAAGCACCGCCAGAAATCGTAAATCCAGAGAGAAGTGTTATTCCTCCAGTAAGTGCAGTTGCTGTAGTATCATATTGGATAAAAGAGTTTGGATCTGGGTGATCTGTCCAACTCGCACCAGTCAAAGTTGCATTCTCAAAAAGTCTCCAATATACATTCGTGTTATCGTTCGTTGCTGCCTGTAGAGATCTCAATAACATAACTGCCTGAAGTGCAGATGACTTAAGACGCAAACTGATGATTGGATAGAAAGTGTTTGCGGCAGGCATCGTTGTTCCAGTGATGTCATTTGAGACACTCAACAAAGTACCAAGTTTTTCTGGTTCACCTTCTTGGATCAGAGAGTTAGAACCCTGATAAAGATAATGAGTTCCAGCAACACCAGTTACATTCTCAATCTCACAACGAATTGGAAGGAATGGACTTCTACACCAAACTAAATCATTGACATTTGAGTTCTCAAATTTATGGCTAACAATAGTCTCATTTTTCATTAACCAATTAAATGTTACACCACCTGCACCATACCATTCATAGTTAATGGAAATCATCTGTTGTTTTGTAGCATCAGCAGTTACACCAGTCCAACCATTACCATCAAACTTTTCACCATTCCAGTTTTCTCTAGTTACTCTTGTTTCTGTAGTGATACCAGTTGCACTGCTGCGAATTACATAAGAATATGTGCCTCCATCATCCTCAAAGAAAGCACCATCAGTCTCATTAAACAATCCGAATCTTCTGCGAAT
>Ga0222714_10002941_pt1 | contig 17682 bp, 9 predicted proteins | sample C33_3DmetaG_FD_165048 | JGI IMG/M metagenome (GOLD analysis project Ga0222714, IMG submission 165048) | Estuarine water microbial communities from San Francisco Bay, California, United States - C33_3D | ecosystem: Environmental > Aquatic > Marine > Unclassified | place: USA: California...
ATCGGATACGAGACCCGCAGCGCGGATCGCCGCCAGATGCGTCTCCGCCTGGACGACCTCCGGCTTAGGCTCGGAGCATCCGAAGAGAAAAACGGCAAGGACGAACAGGCTGGCGGGTAGGATCGTCCTCATTACAGCTCAGCGCTTCCGGTAGACCTCGAGGCGGCAGTCGTAACCGCCGAGGTCGACGGTGCGGCTGGATTCCAGCCGCAGGGTCGGGTCGACGGACGACAGACGCAGCGGGTTCACGAAGACCAGGCGGCCGTTGGGACGCAGGACTTCCGAAGCGATCTTGAAGAGGTCGGTGAAGAGCCCGTGCATGTTCGGCACGCGTACGCGGCGACCGAGCGGCGGATTCGAAATCACGAGCGAGACCTTGCCGCGGTCGAGTTCCGGGATGCGGATGATGTCGCGGAAATCGCAGGCATGGAACGCGGCCTTGGTGCCAGGTAGCTTGGCGGCCTTGAAGTTGGCCTCGGCGATCGCGATCGCGGCCGGGTCGACATCGGTGCCGACCACCTGCCCCACCCCGCCGGCCAACGCCGATTCGATGAGCTCCAGACCCGAGCCGCAGAACGGATCCCAGACGATCTCCTTGTCCTGACGTCCGGCCACGCGCACCAGGCAGGCCGCCAGCGGCGGGTGCGAGGCGGCGTTGACGGCGTCGGTGCGGTAATAGAGACGCGGGTTCGGTGAGATGCGCGGGCGCAGCTCCACGAGGGCGCTGCGTTCGTCGAAGTGCACGTCGACGGACCACGGGGATTCGCGGGCGTCGTTGAGCACGCGCGGATTCAGCGTGAAGGCCTTCTTCGTGACCTTGGCCACGGCGTCATCGTGATTGCCCTCGGCCATCATGCCGAGGCGGTAACGGGCGGCGCCCTGCGTGAGCGACAGCATCAGTTTCTCGGCGAGCGGCGAAGCGATGGCCTTGGCCAGGACGTCGAGCGCTTCGGCCGAACCCGGCTGGCGGATGAACGCCAGGAAGAAGGCCACGGTGTCGAAGCAGCGCAGCCGGTAGAGTTCGCCGAGCGTGAAGGCGTCCTTCGGCTCGACCACCACGAAGCAGCCGCGGACCTCGACCACGCGGAACTTGCCGCCGCGGCCTTCGTCTTCGCGCACCTCGTCGGCCACGATGGATTCGAGTCCCTTGCGGCAGCGCAGGTGGAGGCGCAGGCCGGGGTGCTTCGGGACGACGGCGTCGAGGCGGACGTTGCTCGGGCCTTCCTGACGGGCCACGCTCGCGCGGACCTTCTGTTCGTCGATGAGCTTCTCGCCGGCACCCGCGACCGCCTTGAGGGTCGCCGCGCCGCCGATCTTCTCGAGGGCCGAGGCCACCTTCTTCTTCTCCCGTTCGACCTCGGTGGTCTTAAGGATGTCGATCAGCTTGCGCTCGGACTCCTCGTCGCCCCCCAGTTTCGGGATGGCGGCGGTGGCGTAGCGACGGATCTTCTCGGAGGGGTCCTGCAGGAGGCCGATCATCCAGGCCTTCACCGCCGCCTTCATCTCCGGATTGCGGGAGGTCGCGAAGACCACGCCCACGGCCCGGACCAGGGCGACCTGCTGATTGCGCTCCTTCGGCCCGAGCTGGTCGAACTTCGGGACTTCGATCTCCCAGAGCTGAGCGGCCGGCAACGCGCGCAACTGTCGGTAAAGATCGTTGTCGGCTTTCATGGCCTGGGATGTCGGGCGGGCGGACGATAAAGTCAAGGGAGACGCAGGCGGGCGGAGCGCGCCGACGGCGTCCGCAGCGGCGGTCGGCGTGTCGCACTTTGGGCTTTTTCCTAACAAAAATAACCAAAAGCGCCCGAGCGTTTGGCGAGCCGTGGAGTTGGCACGAAACCCTGGTCCCGGCCCCCTCGGACCTATCCATAAGTTGCCTTTGACAGAGGGGGATTATTGCCCACTAGATTTAATCGTCTTGCGGTCTCCGCCAAGGCATCCGGCGGCTCAGCCGCCGGCCCATCCGACCACCTTTGCCCACACCAGAAATGAAGAATCCCGGACTCCCCGAAAAACAGGGTCTCTACGACCCCCAGTTTGAGCATGACGCCTGCGGCGTCGGCTTCGTTTGCCAGATGAAGGGCAAGCGTTCGCACGATATCATCCAGCAGGCCCTCACCATCCTGGTGAACCTCGACCACCGAGGCGCCTGCGGCTGTGAGACCAACACCGGCGACGGCGCGGGCATCCTGCTCCAGCTCCCCCACGGGTTCTTCGCCAAGCACGGCCCGGCCAACCTCCCCAAGCCCGGCCACTACGGCGTGGGCATGCTCTACGTCTCCCCGGACGCCAAGATCCGCGCCGCGACCGAGGCCGCCTTCACCGAGATCGCCAAGTCCCTCGGCCTGTCCGTCCTCGGCTGGCGCACCGTCCCCGTCGACAATTCCTCCCTAGGCAAGACCGCCATCAGCAGCGAGCCCGTCGTCCGCCAGGCCTTCCTCGGCCGCCCGGCCGACTGCGCCACCGACCAGGACTTCGAGCGCAGGCTCTTCATCCTGAGCAAGCAGGCCCACCACCAGATCCGCGACGCCGGCAAGGACGAGTTCTACTACGCCAGCTCCCTGTCGTGCCGCACCATCATCTACAAGGGCATGCTCATGCCCGAACAGGTCGGCAAGTATTTCACCGACCTCGCCGACAAGTCGATGGACACCGCCCTCGCGCTCGTCCACTCGCGCTTCTCGACCAACACCTTCCCGAGCTGGGAACGCGCGCACCCCTACCACTACATCGCGCATAACGGCGAGATCAACACCCTCAACGGCAACGTCAACTGGATGAAGGCCCGCGAGCCGCTGCTGGCCAGCCCGCTGTTCGGCAAGGACCTCCCGAAGATCCTCCCGATCGTGAACCCCAACGGTTCCGACTCCGCCAAGTTCGACAACGTCCTCGAACTGGTCGTCATGGGCGGCCGCTCCCTCCCCGAGGCCATGATGATGATGATTCCGGAGCCGTGGAACGGCCACGAATCCATGAGCCCGGAGAAGAAGGCCTTCTACGAATACAACTCCTGCCTCATGGAGCCCTGGGACGGCCCCGCCTCCGTCGTCTTCACCGACGGCACGATGATCGGCGCCACCCTCGACCGCAACGGCCTACGCCCCTCCCGCTACTACGTGACCAAGGATGACTACGTCATCATGGGTTCCGAAGCCGGCGTCCTGCCCGTCGACCCCGCCAACGTGGCCTCCAAGGGCCGCCTCCAGCCGGGCCGCATGTTCCTCGTGAACATGGAGGAAGGCCGCATCGTCGCCGACGAGGAGATCAAGCAGAAGATCGCCTCCCAGAAGCCCTACCGCGAGTGGCTCGACAAGAACCTCATCAAGCTCGCCGACATCGCGGACGGACCCGCCGAACCCGCCCCGGCCCACAGCAACACCGTCCAGCGCCAGCTCGCCTTCGGCTACACCTTCGAAGACCAGCGCAAGCTCCTCGTCCCGATGGCCAAGGACGGCGTCGAAGCCACCGGCTCGATGGGCACCGACATCCCGCTCGCCGTGCTGTCGAACAAGTCGAAGCTCCTCTACGACTACTTCAAGCAGCTCTTCGCGCAGGTCACCAACCCGCCGATCGACTGCATCCGCGAGGAGATCGTCACCTCCTCCGTCACCACCATCGGACCGGAGCGCAACCTGCTCGACCCGAATCCTTCGAGCTGCCACCTGATCGAGCTCCAGTCCCCGATCCTCACCAACGAGGAACTCGCCAAGCTCCGCCACGTCGCCCACGGCCAGTTCAAGTCCGTCACCATCCCGACCCTCTTCGACGCCAAGTCCGGCGCCAAGGGCCTCGAGCAGGCGATGGACGAAGTCTGCCGCCAGGCCAGCCTCCACATCGACGCGGGCATCAACCTCATCATCCTGAGCGACCGCGGCGTCGACCGCAACAACGCCGCCATCCCGCCCCTGCTCGCCGTCTCCGGCCTGCACCACTACCTGATCCGCGAAGGCAAGCGCACCAAGGTCGGCCTCATCCTCGAGTCCGGCGAGCCGCGCGAAGTGCACCACTTCTGCACCCTCATCGGCTTCGGCTGCGCGGGCATCAACCCCTACCTGGCGTTCGAGACCCTCGACGACATGATCAAGCAGGGCCTGCTGGTCGGCGTCGACCACTACACCGCCTGCAAGAACTACGTGAAGGCCGCCACCAAGGGCATCGTCAAGGTCGCCTCCAAGATCGGCATCTCGACCATCCAGAGCTACCTCGGCGCCCAGATCTTCGAGTGCGTCGGCCTCCAGCAGAAGGTCGTCGACAAGTACTTCACCGGCACGGCCACCCGCATCGAAGGCGCCGACCTCGCCGCGATCGCCGAGGAGACCCTCGCCCGCCATCGTCGCGCGTTCCCCGAGCGCGTCGACACCCCCGCCACCCTCGAGGTCGGCGGCGACTACCAGTGGCGCAACGAAGGCGAAGGCCACCTCTTCAGCCCGCAGGTCATCCACTCCCTCCAGAAGGCCGTCCGTACGAACAACTACGACACCTTCAAGGTCTACTCCGGCCTGGTGAACAACCAGATGCAGCAGATCTTCACGCTGCGCGGCCTGCTCCAGTTCAAGGACCGCCAGCCGGTCGACATCAGCGAGGTCGAATCCGTCGACAGCATCCTCAAGCGCTTCAAGACGGGCGCGATGAGCTATGGCTCCATCTCGCAGGAAGCCCATGAGTCCCTCGCGATCGCGATGAACCGCATCGGCGGCAAGTCCAACACCGGCGAAGGCGGCGAAGACCCGGCGCGCTTCACCTGGACCAACGAACAGGGCGACTCCAAGAACTCCGCCATCAAGCAGGTCGCTTCGGGCCGCTTCGGCGTCACGAGCCGCTACCTGACGAACGCCAAGGAACTCCAGATCAAGATGGCCCAGGGCGCGAAGCCCGGCGAAGGCGGCCAGCTCCCCGGCGGCAAGGTCTACCCTCCGATCGCCAAGGTCCGTTACTCGACCCCCGGCGTGGGCCTCATCTCCCCGCCCCCGCACCACGACATCTACTCGATCGAGGACCTCTCGGAACTCATCCATGACCTGAAGAACGCCAACCGCGCCGCGCGCGTCTGCGTGAAGCTCGTCTCGGAAGTCGGCGTCGGCACCATCGCCACCGGCGTGGCCAAGGCGCACGCGGACGTCGTCCTCATCTCCGGCTTCGACGGCGGCACGGGCGCTTCGCCCCAGACGTCCATCAAGCACGCCGGCCTGCCCTGGGAACTCGGCCTCGCCGAGACCCACCAGACCCTCGTCCTCAACAACCTCCGCTCCCGCATCGTCGTCGAGACCGACGGACAGCTGAAGACCGGCCGCGACGTCGTCGTCGCCGCCCTCCTCGGCGCCGAAGAGTTCGGCTTCGCCACGGCCCCGCTGGTGACCCTCGGCTGCATCATGATGCGCGTGTGCCACCTCAACACCTGCCCGGTCGGCGTCGCCACCCAGGATCCTGAGCTCCGCAAGAACTTCAGCGGCCGTCCCGAAGACACCGTGAACTTCATGCGCTTCATCGCCCAGGAAGTCCGCGAGATCATGGCCCAGCTCGGCTTCCGCACCCTCAACGAGATGGTCGGCCGCACCGACGTCCTCGAGGCGCGCCACGCCGTCGAGCACTGGAAGGCCAAGGGCGTCGACCTCTCCAAGCTCCTCTACTCGCCGAAGGCCGGCCCCGAAGTGGGTCGCTTCTGCACCGAGAAGCAGGACCACGGCCTCGAGAAGGGCCTCGACCTCTCCGTCCTCCTGGCGAAGTGCCAGCCGGCCATCGAGAAGGGCGAGCCCGTCCGTTTCGAAGGCGAGATCAAGAACACCCACCGCGTCGTCGGCACGATCGTCGGCAACGAGATCACCAAGCGCCACCCCGACGGCCTCCCCGACGGCACCATCCACCTGAAGTTCAAGGGCAGCGCGGGCCAGTCCCTCGGCGCCTTCGTCCCCCCGGGCGTGACCATCGAGCTCGAAGGCGACGCCAACGACTACGTCGGCAAGGGCCTCAGCGGCGGACGCATCATCGTCTACCCTGACGCCAAGGCCACCTTCCCGGCCGAAGAGAACATCATCCTCGGCAACGTCGCCCTCTACGGCGCGACCTCCGGCGAGGCGTTCTTCCGCGGGATGGCCGGCGAACGCTTCTGCGTCCGCAACTCCGGCGTGACCACGGTCGTCGAAGGCGTGGGCGACCACGGCTGCGAATACATGACCGGCGGGCGCGTCGTCGTCCTCGGCGCCACGGGCCGCAACTTCGCCGCCGGCATGAGCGGCGGCGTGGCCTACGTCCTCGACGAGAAGGGCGACTTCGCCGTCCGCTGCAACAAGCAGATGGTCGGCCTCGAGAAGCCCGACGCGAACGATGCCGCCGAACTCCGCGGCCTCATCGAACGCCACGCCGAGCTCACGGGCAGCCAGAAGGCGAAGAAGCTCCTCGCCAACTGGGAAGCCTCCCTCGCCAAGTTCGTCAAGGTGATGCCGAAGGACTACAAGCGCGTCCTCCAGGCCATCGCGACGGCCCAGGCCAAGGGTCTCAGCGGCGACGCCGCCCTCAACGAAGCCTTCGAGATCAATTCCCGCGACCTGGCCCGCGTCGGCGGCGGCTGATCACCCAACTCGTCCACACCAAGCACCTTCTGCACCATGGGAAAACCTACCGGATTTGTCGAATACCAGCGCGAACTCCCGCCTGACCGCGATGCCCTCACCCGCATCGGCGACTGGAAGGAGATCCACCACCACCACTCCGACGAGAAGCTCCAGAAACAGGGCGCCCGCTGCATGGACTGCGGCGTGCCGTTCTGCCACACGGGCAAGCTGATCAGCGGGATGGCGAGCGGCTGCCCGATCAACAACCTGATCCCCGAGTGGAACGACCTCGTCTACCGCGGCCTCTGGCGCGAAGCGCTGGAACGCCTCCATAAGACCAACAACTTCCCGGAGTTCACCGGCCGCGTCTGCCCCGCCCCGTGCGAAGGCTCCTGCGTGCTCGGCATGAACAAGCCGGCCGTCACGATCAAGAACATCGAAGTCTCCATCATCGACAAGGGCTACGAGAACGGCTGGGTCATCCCCCGCGCCCCGTCGAAGCGTACCGGCAAGAAGGTCGCCGTCATCGGCTCCGGCCCCGCCGGCCTCTCCGCCGCCGCGCAGCTCAACTACGCCGGACATAACGTCACCGTGTTCGAACGCTCCGACCGTCCGGGCGGCCTGCTCATGTACGGCATCCCGAACATGAAGCTGGACAAGAAGGAAGTCGTGCTCCGCCGCATCGCCCTCCTCGAAGCCGAAGGCGTGACCTTCAAATGCGGCGTCAACGTCGGCGTCGACGTTTCGCCCGAACAGCTCCGCAAGGACTTCGACGCGGTCATCCTCACCGTCGGCGCCACCAAGGGCCGCGACCTCCCCCTCCCCGGCCGTGACGCCAAGGGCATCCATCTCGCGATGGAGTTCCTCCACGCCAACACGAAGAACCTCCTGGACGGCAAGGCCCCCGACGCGACCATCACCGCCAAGGGCAAGGATGTCGTGATCATCGGCGGCGGCGACACCGGCACCGACTGCGTGGGCACCTCGCTCCGCCACGGCTGCAAGTCCGTCATCCAGCTCGAAATCATGGCGAAGGCCCCCGCCACCCGCGCCAAGGACAACCCGTGGCCGGAATGGCCGAAGACCTATAAGGTCGACTACGGCCAGGAAGAGGCCGCCGCCAAGTACGGCTCCGACCCCCGCGTCTACCTCACCACGGCCACGAAGTTCGTCGCCGACGAAAAGGGCAACCTCAAGGAAGTCCACACCGTCGAAGTCGAATGGAAGAAGGACGACAAGGGCGTCTTCGGACCCCAGAAGATCGCCGGCACCGAGAAGGTCCGCCCGGCCCAGCTCGTCCTGCTTGCCATGGGCTTCCTGGGGCCGGAACAGCCGCTGCTCGAAGCCTTCGGCATCGAACGCGACGCCCGCTCCAACGCGAAGGCCGAACATGAGAAGTACTTGACCAACGTCCCGGGTGTCTTCGCCGCCGGCGACTGCCGTCGCGGCCAGTCCCTCGTCGTCTGGGCCTTCAACGAAGGCCGTGGCGCCGCCCGCGAGTGCGACAAGTTCCTGATGGGCAAGTCGGAGCTCCCGTAAGCCCCGCTTCCATCGACCGCCGAAGCCCGACTCCTAGAGTCGGGCTTCTTGTTGGCGGGCATGCCGGCAAGAGAGCCATGACCTGGCCGACCATCCCACCCCCGCCCACCCAGACCAGTGACCGCATAGGGATAAAATCCATACGTCGGATTGAAAGACCCGGCCAGGCGAGATAGAAGTCCTCCGATGCGCCTCGCCCTGTTGCTTCTCACGACCCTCTGCCTGAACCCGGATTGTCAGGCCCTCTACATACAGTTCGAAACCGAAAAAGTGCCCGTCGAGCGCATCCTCGAGAACCTTCAGACGAAGCTCAAGCAGCAGCCCGACAGCTTCGACCTTCACTATCAGCTGGCACGCGCCCACGCGATGGCCGCCTTCACCGAATCCGGCGAGTTGACGGTCTACAAATCGAAAAACCCCCCGGGGGCCGTGCAGTACTCGGAAGGCGGAGGCGATAACGGCACGCCACTCGATTGGGGATTCCGCCACGATACAAACGACCGACTCAATGGCCGGGAAATCGGGAAGAACCTCTCCCGCTCGCTGAAGCACTACCAGGTCGCGATCGGATTGCTGCGCAAAACCGAGGACCATGCGAAAATCCGGTCGGAGATCAGCAAAGTTCATCTGGGTTATGCATGGTGCCTGGAGAAAGCAGGCCTGAAATGGCTGGCGCTGGAACGATACCGGGAGACCTTCTGCATCGCCTGGTCGCTCGAGGTATCAAGATCGTTCGACGTCCAAGCCTGGAAGGACGGGGTCAGGCTCAACCTCAAGGACTTGAAACCGATGACCCGTAGTCAAATCGAAATAAGCCACCTCGGCTCTGGCATCTGCCTGAGCGAGGAAGCCATAAGCTACATGCTTCGAATCCTGGACAAGGAAAAGGACTTGGCCGAAATCAGCATGCTGAATCACCATAAGAGAGCGCTGGAGAAGATGGGTCGCAGCGTGACCCCGATCCTCATCCCGCTCAGCGATGCGCCCTTCGAAGCATTGGTCGATCCTGCCGCCCAGATATCCTTCGACCTTGATGGTTCCGGACTCAAGCGCCACTGGGGATGGATCACGCCCAAGGCGGCCTGGCTGGTCTTCGACGGCAAGCAGTCCGGACAGATCACCTCCGGCCTCCAGATGTTCGGCAGCGTGACATTCTGGATCTTCTGGCGCGACGGCTATCAGGCGCTGGGCTCACTCGACGCCAACGGCGACGACATGCTGACGGGGGACGAACTTGCCGGATTGGCTTTGTGGCACGACGCCGACGGCGACGGCGTCAGCGACCTCGGCGAGGTCAGGCCGATCGCTGAGCATGGCATCGACCAACTATCCTGCCGCGGCGAAGCCGCCGGCCCTGGCTTGCGACTCAACCGTCAAGGCGTCCGCTTCAAGGACGGCACGTTCCGTGCAAGTTATGACTGGGACGCCCCGATGAACGCCCCTGCGGCGACCAAATAGGCCGGGTATCTTAGGTTTGCCGAACCGACCGCGCCGACCCACCCTGCCCTCGTGAGCACGCCCTCCCTCGAAGCCCTGAAGTCCGTCGCCCTGGCCACGGCCGTCGCCGCCGGCGACCTGCTCGCCAAAGGCGCGCAGATGAAGGTCAACCTCTCGACCGACGACGACGTGAAGATGCAGGCCGACGTCGACTCGGAGAACCTGGTGCGCGAGCGGCTCAAGGCGACCGGCCTTCCGGTCATCGGCGAGGAGCTCGGCGGCGACGCCTCCCTCTTCGACGGCGACGGACTCTACTGGGTCGTCGACCCGCTCGACGGCACCTACAACTACCTCCGCCGCCAGCCCTCGACCTGCGTGTCGCTCGGCCTCATGCGCGGCCAGGAACCGGTGCTCGGCGTGATCCATGACTTCACCGCGCGGAAGACCTACCTCGGCGTCGTCGGCGACGGCAGCTATCTCAACGGCGTGCGCATCACGCCCGGCTGGGTCACCGACATCAAGGACGCCTGCATCATGACGGGCTTCCCCGCCGCCGCCGACAAGTCCGGCCCCGCGATGCAGCTCTTCGTCCAGCAGGTCGGACGCTATAAGAAGATCCGCATGATCGGCTCCGCCGCGCTGGCGCTCGCCTACGTCGGCGAAGGCGTCGCCGACACTTATTACGAGTCCGGCACCAACCTCTGGGACGTCGCCGCGGGCCTCGCGATCATCAAGGCTTCGGGGGGTTACTACCGCCTGGTGCCGACCGGCAAACGTCCGCTCAACTATGACCTCTGGGCCTCGGGCCGCGAGGAGTGGACCCGCTGAGCACCCCTTCGGCGTGGACAAAAGGCGCGGGTCGGCTAGCGTGGCCATGTGCTCCTCGCCCTGCCCGCTCCGATCAAAGAAGCCGTGATCAAGCACGCGGCGGAGAACTACGCGGAGAAGATCCTCGGCCAGGATTATGCCTCGATGGGCTTCTGGGTGGCCCTCGCGATGGTGCTGGTCGCCCTGCCCACCCTCGGACGCCTCGCCGCCCGGCACTTCTTCGGCAAGGACGGCACCCTCGTGGGCATCGGCCTGACCGGGGTCCTCTCGGTGGGCCTGACCTTCGCCGCCATCTGCATGGCCGACACCAGCCTCACGGACGTCGTCCCTAAGTCGGTCGAAGTCCTGGCCATCTCCCTCTGCGCGGCCACGGTGGTGCTCCTCATCACCAGCGCCGCCAGCCAAGTCCTGAGCATGGCCTTCGGACCCTCCTTGGGAATGCAGCTGATCTTCTGGAACATCGTCTTCCTCGCGCAGCTGGCCACCCGCTTCCTGATGGATTTCTGGAAGCACGTCTGACGCGGCGCATGAAAGCGTTCTTCCACGCGGTCCTGTTCGCCTGGGCGGCCTGCGCCAGCGCGGCGCCGCTCCACCCGACCCTCGACGGCAAGATCGTGACGGGCTACCAAGGCTGGTTCCGGGCCGAAGGCGATGCCAGCGGCCTCGGCTGGGTCCATTACGGCCGGGGCAAGGGGTTCTCGCCGCAAGCCTACTCGTTCGACATCTGGCCGGACCTCGCCGAATTCACCCCGGAGGAACGCTATCCTTCGCCCTTCAAATACGCCAACGGGAGGACCGCCGACCTTTTCAGCAGCGTCCACCCCCTGACGGTGCGCCGCCACTTCCGATGGATGAAGGAGTATCGCCTCGATGGCGCGATGCTCCAACGCTTCGCCGTGAACCTGGGCAAGAACCGGGTCGAGGATTCGATGGACATGGTGCTGCGCCACTGCGTCGAGGCCGCCAACGCCGAGGGCCGCTCGCTGACGGTGATGTATGACCTCTCCGGGCTGAAGCCCGACAGATTCCCGGCGGTCGCGGCCGACTGGCGCAGGCTGGTCGCCGAAGGACAGACCCGCCAACCCTGCGCCCAGCACCACCAAGGCAGACCCCTCGTGGCGCTGTGGGGACTGGGCTTCAAGGAAAGGCCGGCCGCCCTGCGGGAGTGGTCGGCGCTTTTGGCCGACATCAAGGACACCGGCGCCGCGATCATGCTCGGCATACCGACCCACTGGCGCGAACAGAAGAATGACTGCATCCCGGACCCTGGCCTGCACCGGCTCCTGCGTCAGGCGGACATCCTCAGCCCCTGGACGATCGGACGCTACGTCGACCCGAAGGGCGCGGCGGAGCTCGGTCAGAAAATCTGGAAACCTGACCTGGCCTGGTGCGCGGCCGAAAAGAAGGCCTTCCTCCCGGTCATCTTCCCGGGCTTCAGCTGGAGCAACCTGTCCGCCCTCCGCGGCGAGAAAGCCAAACTCAACCAGGTGCCCCGTCTCGGCGGACGCTTCCTCTGGTCACAGGCCGTCGCCGCCCGCACGGCCGGCGCCAAGACCCTCTACGTCGCGATGTTCGACGAGATCGACGAAGGCACCGCCATCATGAAGTGCGGCGGGCCGCGGCCGGTCGGCAGCTTCGTCGACCTCTCGGACGTCCGGACCGACCACTATCTCTGGCTCTCGGGTCAGGCCGGCCGGATGCTGCGCGGGGAGATCCCCGCGACGGTCGACCAGCCCAGGCGCTGAACCCGCCTTCAGCCCGTGGCCTGGAGGCCGGCGGCGATGGCGTTGAGCGAGAGCAGCATCTGCGGCAGCAGCGCGTCGGCCTCCTTACGGTCGCCTTCGGCCACCGTCTTGCGCCATTCCTTCAGCAAGGCCACCTGCTGCTCGTGGAGGAGGTCGATGGCGGACTCACGCAGGGCGATGACCTTGCGGAGTCGCGGACGGCCCTCGCTGAGCTTGGAACCCGACAGCTCGTCCAGCATCCGACGGGCCAGGCTATGCTCCGCGAGGATCCGGTTGAGGAAGAGCGAGCGAAGCTTCTTGTCGGTCACGAGACCGCCGTAGAGCCTCATCATGCTGCGGTTAGAAGCCAGGACGCTGGTGGACGCGTTCTTGAGCATGTAGCGCAAGGGAGCCCAGTCGTCGTAGTTCTTCCGGATGACCTCGAAGCCCTTCGGATCCTCCTCCTTCAGGCGGGCCAGGCCGGAGCCGACGCCATACCAGCCGGAGAGATAGAAACGGGCCTGGCTCCACGCGAACACCCAGGGGATGGCGCGCAGGTCCTCGAGCGAGGCCGCGCCGGTGCGGCGGGACGGACGGGAACCGATGCGGCTGGCCTCGATGACGTCGATCGGCGTCGCCTGACGGAAGAATTCGATGAAGCGCGGGGTGCGGATGAGATCCTGGTAGGCCTCGCGCGAGTACTCGGCGAGGCGGTCCATGACCTTGGCCTGGGCGGCTTCGCTGCGGACGGCGACGTCGTGCAGCAAGGTGTTCTGCGTCACGCCGGCGGTCAGCAGCTCGAGGTTGTTCACCGCGGTGATGTGGTTCGCGTATTTCTGGGTGATGCTCTCGCCCTGCTCCGTCACGCGCATCTCCCCCTGGATGGAACCCTGCGGCAAGGCGTCGATGAAACGATGCGTGGGGCCGGCGCCGCGGGAGATCGTGCCGCCGCGGCCGTGGAAGAAGACGATACGGACGCCGTGCTTCTCGCCGACGGCGGCGAGGTTCTGCTGGGCGCGGTAGAGGTTCCAGAGCGAGGCGAGGATGCCGCCGTCCTTGTTGGAGTCGGAGTAGCCGATCATCACCTGCTGGGTCAGGCCGTCGGTCAGGCCGGCGTCGCGGCGCGCCTTGAGCGTGCGCTGCGTCATCGGATGCGAGAGGAATGCGTCCATGATGCCGGTGCTGCGCTCGAGGTCGCCGATGGTCTCGAAGAGCGGGACGACGGGGAGCAGGCAGTAGGCGTCGTCGGACCCACCGGCGGTCAGGCCGGCCTCGCGGGCGAGGAGGTACACGGACAGCAGGTCGGAGACCGAGCGGGTCATGCTGACGATCAGCGAGCCGAGGCCGGCCGAGCCGTACTGTTCGATGTGCTCGACGAGCGTGCGATGGCAGGCCACGACCGCGTCGGCCTCCGGGCCGATGCTGGCCTGTTCGCGCAGGAACGGACGGGTGGACCGCAGCTCGGAATCAAGGAAGCCGAGGCGGCGGGATTCGTCCCATTGCCCGAAGTTGGCGTCGTCCTGGCCGGTGGCGGCGAGGAGCTGGCCGATCGCCTTGTCGTGGAAGGCGCTGTTCTGGCGGATGTCCAGGACCGCCATGTGGAAGCCGAACGTACGCAGGAAGCGCAGGAGCGGATCGAGCTCCGCGCGGGCGATGCGGCCGGCGCCGACTTCGATCAGGGTCTCGCGCAGGAAAAGCAGGTCGGCGATGACGCCCTCGGGCGAGCGATGCTGACCCGGGCCCAGCTCGCCGACCGCGTTCGGCAGACGCAACCGGACGAGGTTGACGTACTGCCGCCAGGTTTCGCCGATGTTGCGCCTGAGCGCGGCTTCGCCGGCTTCGCCATGGGCGGCGGCATGCTTCTCGACCTGGCGGCTGAAGACCGCCGGCGGTTCCTGCAGGTGGTCGCCGAGGGAAAGGCGCTGACCGAGCGTCTCAAGCCGCTCGTTGCAGATGGCGATGGCCGTGGAGCGGAAGAGATTGAGGGCGCGGGCGGTGACTTCGGCGGTGACGAGCGGGTGACCATCGCGGTCACCGCCGACCCAGGTGCCGAGGACGATCAGCGGCAGCGAGTCCGGGTGCTCCACGCGGTCGGGGTCGAGGCCGGCCTCCTCCCAGGCCTGACGCAGGCGCAGGTCCATGCTCACGACGGCGTCGGGGAAGACCTTGGAGAGGAAATAGTTGATGTTGCGCAGCTCCGACTGCACGTCCGGCTTCTGGTGGTAGATTTCGCCGGTGCGCCACAGACGTTCGAGGGCGACCTTGATCTCATCGCGGATGGCCCGTTGCTCGGCGGCGGTCCACATCTTGTTTTCCCTCCGGACGAGCAGCTTGTAAAGCTCGCGGTGGATCTCGAGGACGGTGGCGCGCTTGGCCTCGGTCGGGTGGGCGGTGAGCACGGGCTCGACGCGCATGCGGTTGAGCCGCTTGGCGATCTGCTTGTCGGTCAGGCCGGCGGCGACGAGGGCGCGGAGCGCGCGGCCCCAGGAGCCGGGATCGGAGGCGAGGCCATGCTTGTCCTCGCGGAGGCGCTTGGACTGGGCGGAGGCGTTCTCCTCGACCATGTTCAGGAGCTGGAAGGCGATCGAATAGGCCTGGACGCCGCGATAGGAGAAGATCTGCACGCCGCGCAGCTTGCGCTTGCCCATCCACGGCAAGGTGCCGGCGAGGTCCTTGTGGCCGAGCTGCTCGAGCACCTCGACGAAACAGGTCATCATGAAGTCGAGGTCCTTGTCGACTTTCTTAAGCCCGCGGGCGAGGTCGTTGCTGATGGCCATGCGACGAGAGTCGTAGCACGGGGGTGCGAAATCCCGCAACCGCAAACCCCCTCGGCTTGCTTCTCCGCCCGACCGACGTTTGATGGAAAGTCGCCATGGCGGACGCACGTCTCACCCTCCCCGACCTATGGCAGCAGGACGCCCTCCGCGCCCTGCGGCAGGGCGAGGACGTGATCATCCAAGCCCCGACCGGCGCAGGGAAGACCTACGTGTTCGAACTCCTCGTCCGGGGCGGCCATCGCGGTCAGGCGGTCTACACGGTGCCGACCCGGGCCTTGGCCAACGACAAGCGGGCGGAATGGCTGGCCTTGGGCTGGGACGTGGGCATCGCCACGGGAGACGTCAGCGCCAACCTCGGCGCCCCGGTCATCGTGGCCACGCTGGAGACCCAGCGCCACCGCTTCCTCGAAGGCCGCCACCCCGACCTGCTCGTGGTCGACGAATACCAGATGCTGGCCGACTCCCGACGCGGCGCGGCTTACGAGACCGTGCTGGCCATCGCCCCGCCCACCACCCAGCTGCTCCTCCTCAGCGGCAGCGTCTCCAATCCCAAGGCCGTCGCCGAATGGCTCCGCGGGCGCGGACGTAAGGTCACCCTCGTCGAGGAACACACCCGCCCGATACCCCTCGAGGAGATCTCGCTCGACGCCCTGGAGACCCGTGAACCCGCCGGGACCAAGGGACACATCGCCCGGGCGGTGATCCGGGCCGTCCTGGCCGACCTCGGCCCCATCCTGGTCTTCGCGCCGCGCCGCCGGGCGGCCGAACAGATCGCCCGCGACATCGCCGCCGGACTCCCGCTCGGCAACGGGCCGCCGCTCTCCCCGAGCCAACGCGCCCTCGCCGGGGACGACCTCAACCGCCTGCTCCGCCAAGGAGTGGGACTCCACCACAGCGGCCTGACCTTCGAACAGCGGACCGAACTCATCGAGCCCTGGGCCAAGGCCGGGAAGCTCAGCGTGGTGGTGGCGACGACCGGCCTGGCCTCCGGCATCAACTTCTCGCTCCGCTCGGTGCTGGTGACGGACCGTCGCTACGCGGCCGATCACGCCGAGCGGGAAATCCGCCCCGACGAACTCCTGCAGATGTTCGGCCGCGCCGGCCGTCGCGGCCTCGACGACCGTGGCTTCGCGCTCTGGACCGTCGACAGCCCCCGCCTCGGCGAAGCCAAGCCCCTCCAACTCAAACGCAGCGAAGGCCTCGACTGGCCCGCCTTCCTCTCGGTCATGCGCCGGGCCGAAGACCCGAAGTCCGCTGCGCAATCCCTCGCCCGGTCGCTCTTCACCCGCGAACCCATCGACCTCGCCTTGGATCGCCTCGACGAAGCCGCTCCGACCGACGTCCCTGAACCGGCGGCCGGCGCGACCCGCCAGATCCACGAAATCCTCGGGCGCAACGGCACCTGGCAACGCGAACGTCCGACCCACCTCGTACCGCTCTCGCAGGCCCTGATCTACGTCAAGGAGGCCTGGCATCCGGCGCTGACCAAACCCGACTCGTTGCGCGCCCTGCCCTACGGCACGCCCTGCAAGCTGGAGACCGGCGGCGAAGTCCGCTACGGGCGCACCGTCACGCTCGCCCATTTCCCGAAGGAGACCGGCGCTTCGCAACTGACCCCGGCGGAGTGGCTGCTCAAGGCCCTCCGCAAGCACGAGAACGGCCGCGGCCGGCCCCGCACCTGGAAACTGGAGCTGTTGGAGAAGGAAATCCTGCCGCTGCTGCCGGTGCTCACCCAAGGCGGCGTCGCGCACGGCGGACTCTTCCTCGGCCGCGACAGCGTGCAGGTGAAGCTCGACTACGCGCGCGCCGACGTCCGCGTCTGGCCCGACGCCGACAACCATCCGCTCATCAACCCGCCGCGCCGCTCCGTCGCGAAGCAGGACATCAACCTCCGTGAAGTCCTCGGCGGAGGCACGCTGCACACCGCCCGCACCGGCCGTCTCTGGAAGAAACTAGGGCTGATCGACGCCTCCGGCCGACCGACCGAGCGCGGACACCTGGCGTCGCTCTTCCAGCACGGCGAAGGCCTCGCCGTCGCGGCGGCGCTCGAGGATCCGACCTACGAAGCCCATGCCCTCGCCTGGGACCTCGCCGAGCTCCGCGCCGGCGAACGCGTCGCTTCGGCGGGACGTAATTCCAGCCGCCTCGGAGCCTGCTGCCGCCTGACTTATAAGTCCCTCACCGCCGAGGGTTACCTCCGCGAGGGCCTGCCCGTCGGCTTCGGCGAGGGCTGCGCCGAGGCGCTCAAAGGCTTCGCCCTCCACGGCAAGATCCCGCCCGTCGACGCCGACGGACAAGGCCCCGGCCAAGGCGACCTCGAACGCGCGGTGCTCGAATGGCGGAGCACGCTCCAGCTCATCGCCCACGGACCGGCGCACCCTTCGCATCGCTGGCAGCAGCTGCGCGCCGCCGCCCAGGACGTGCTCGGTCAGATCATCGGACCGGCCGCCCCTGTCCGCTGAAGCTCACTTACCTGCGATCGCCTTCGCCGCCGCCTTGGCCATTTCGCCGGCGCCGGCGGTGTTGGGATGCACGCGGTCCGGCAGCATCTCGGGGAACTTCTCGAGCGCGGCATGCATGTCGATCACGCCGCAGCCGAGTTCCTTGGCGAGCGCGTCGACCCGCGGGATCTCCTTCCGGATGTTCTCCTCGTTGATGCCGAAGTTGCCCTTGCCGGGCACGGGCACCGGACGGCAGACGAAGACCTTGGGCCGGGTCTTCAGGGATTGGAAGGACTTCACCAGCTCGCGGTAGTCGGCGTCGAACTCCGCCTCATGCTTCCAGTTCTGCGGCTTGGTGTCGTTGGTCCCGAGCATGATGATCACGATC
>Ga0222714_10002942_pt1 | contig 17682 bp, 17 predicted proteins | sample C33_3DmetaG_FD_165048 | JGI IMG/M metagenome (GOLD analysis project Ga0222714, IMG submission 165048) | Estuarine water microbial communities from San Francisco Bay, California, United States - C33_3D | ecosystem: Environmental > Aquatic > Marine > Unclassified | place: USA: California...
CGTTTCCCAGGAATCCGGTTAATTCTTCAGCGCCTTCTCTTAGCGCCGCTTGGTATATACTTTCTCCGTTCTCACATCTTCCACCGAAATCGGAGAACCCCGGAGCACTTTTTTCATTTTGGTTCTCTTTACCGAATAAAAAATGTAATTCATTATTATGTATTGCGACGGGAAGTATACTTGCTCCTACCATTTTAGTATATACATTAAAATTATACAATAAAATGAAATAAAAAACACTGTTTATTTTGTTTTATTTATTTACTATTACCTTCATTATCTCTATAATTCATAACACTCCCCGTCATCACTCATACAATCCATATCTGAGATAGACGACTTCTTATCAGACATACAAGAAGGCATATTAGAAACGTTACGCCTGGAAGTCTCTTTATATCCACTTGTCTCGGTGCGTTGTAGAATAGGGTATTCGCAAATGTCACCTGTGTTATTCTTTTCATCTGTGTTGGATTTTCGTTTATTATGAGCAGGAATCTTTGAACGACAGAACCTCCAGAACCTCTTGGTATCCTGGTTATATGTTATTTCTAGACGCTTATCCGTCATCAAATCGTTATACATCCTATGTGCCGTCTCACTGTGAGGCCAGAACTTGAAGTGGATGAAAGCTCTAATAAACGGGATGTTATTCTTATCCGTCTTCTGCATGAGGTCAACGGTGCGGACACAATCGGCACCTAAAACACGATTGAATGTATCCCGAAAGATTTCTGTATTATTACACCTAATATGGGCGCGATGTATATAGATGCTGATATTATTATGAATACTCATTATTTCTTATGAACTAATAAGTATAAAATAAAGTAATCAATTTTTCTATTTGGTCGGTGTAATTATTCAAAGGTGTAAATAAAAAATATTGTATTTAAGCAATTGATTATTCCGTCTTTATTATTTTGGGTATAGAACCGTAACTGTATTGTGATAAATCGGGTATAATTTTTATATTATTATTCAGTGTTTTTTCTTCTTCTTTTTCTTCAATATATTCTATCTCGGGAATAGTTTTATAAAACAGGAGAACCTTGGGATTCGCCCGGATCTTATTCGGATTAAAATCACTCAAATAAAGACCTTCCAATGACTTTACACGCGACATAGCGACATATGTTTGTCCGTATTCAAATATACTGCTACCTATATCTATTTGCGCAGCAGTAAGTGTCGCCCCTTGTATTTTATGTATGGTTAGTGCCCATGCTAATTGTAGCGGATATTGTTTAATCGCAATTCTCGGGTAGTCTATTGATTGCCAATGATGCTTAGGCATTACCATTATATAGCCATTTGTAAAACGTATCTTGGGACTTTTATCAAGTCCTACCAAATCGATGATTATTCCCTGTGAACCATTACATATTCCATGTTCCATATCTATATTCGCCGTACACATTACGATTGCACCCACTTTTAATTTTAAAAGTTCACTACATTGTGCACTCGAAAGTAATCCATTCATTTCATAATCCTTTTCGATAGCCGTCATATTATTACATATTTCCATAACATCCGGTTCAATACTGGTTCCTGATTCCAAATATACACCACAATCGAATATCTTCTCGATAGTGTATTCTTCTTCCATGCTATCTAATTTATCAAACATCAATTGATTAATATAATCAACACGAGACCTAACCGGAAATAACTTGGATATATTTATACCATTATTTAGTTCAATATCGTATGTGCGCTTACTATGTTCTCTTAATATATGTATGTTTTGGTCACTTAATTCGCCTTTTCGTACCTGTGATAAAATTTCAATATACTTCGGGTCTTTCTGGCGGAACATAGTGTTCAATTCAATATGATTATCTAATGGTATTACGGTATACCATATCGGCGACTCAAAACAGAATGCCGATGTATCCGGTTCATTCGGGGTTCCAATCGGTGGTAACTGAAAGAAATCACCTGTTAAAATAACTTGTAGTCCGCCGAATGGTTGGGAATTCGACCTTGTTAATCGCGCCAATTCTTCCAAAGCTTCAAATATCTTTTTACTCATCATAGATACTTCGTCTATAATGAGAACCTGAATACCTTTCCAGTTTTTCTTTACTTTTTTACATCTTAATGCTCGTTCCACTATCTGCGTCTTGGACCCTTTCGCCATCTTTATACCACTCCAAGAGTGTATTGTCTTCGCATTACAGCCGAGTAATATAGATGCGCATCCGGTGAGAGCGCATATTTGAACTTTTTTACCTCTTCGCTCGGCATCTTTTATAAATTCATGTATTAAGTGTGTTTTTCCAACACCACCAGGTCCGGTAATGAGTAAATTTTTACCTTCTTTGAATAAATCCAATGAGTGTTCTTGCTCGTCTGATAGAGACATTATTTATTTATTTATTGATTACTATTATATATAATAATCAATTTTTAAACCGATGAAGATCGGTCATAATCCTTCAAGGGTTTAATTATAATTTTACATATACATTTGGAATAATTATCAGTAAAGTTCCTATTATTTTATTCCAGGTAATGGCGTCTCCATTGAAATATAAACCATATATATGCGACATAATAATACCGACATACGATAATGGTGCATATACAGATGGTTCCAAACGTGTCGTTGCATAAAACCGTAATAAATAACCAAATAATCCAATAAATATATTGAGGATGAAAGATGTAGTCCATAATGTTGTTAAAGTAAATTGTTTTAATTGTGTAAGTAGAGAACCTGATAATAGAATAGCACCAAAAAAGTAAGAAATAAACAAATGATTCCAGTTATTATTCGTTTTTAAATCACGAACCACAAAATATAATAGTGCTTCGGTCAACGCGGCTAAGAATACCATTATTACAGAGAACGTAATCGTATTATCTTGTGTCGTATTATCTTGTGTTTTTTCTTCTAGGTTCTCCACATTGGTTTTAGATTCCATATTTTCAGTATTACTTTCATATACTAGTAAGAAGACACCGAGCAACGGAATCAACATTACAGGTGATATTTTTTCGCCGGATAATAATAGAATCATAAGTGGATATGTGTAAAAAATAGTATACGCAACACCGCTTTCCAACCCTTCGAACCCTTTATAGGATGTATAAATATGAATCATTGTTATAAAAGATAGTAATAATCCGGCTTTACTGAGTAGGTTCTCTCTCACAAACTTATAATCTATAAATAAAAGTGATATCAACGAATACGGAACGAACCTGGTCAATAGTTTCATCTCAAATGGGATATCTATATTTTTCACAATCGTAGGATAAAGACTAAGTAAGGATTCCGCCGTGATTTTACTGATTACTTCCGGTATCATAATTATATCTATATAGTATGGATATAATTATTAGGTTCTCTTGTTTACTCGTGTTCTATTTTAAGACAGAATGAAAAATCATCACCATTTAAATTAATAACATTACCAAATTCATTTACCAACTGGACGTTGAGTTTCTGAATATCCACCTTTCCTGTGTAAGAACGAACATCCGACATCAATAGTCCATTATATAAATTCACAGGCATTATACTACCAAACGGATAATCTTGCTTTGAAACACTAATACGAGCAAGTATGTTTTTATTTATGAGAGAACTCGGTAATGGTGATACGAAAGATGACTGGTTTCCACTACTGGTAAATTCATCCACGACTAAATATAAATATCTGGGTCCTGATAAATTTACTATTGCAGTCGATGTTAATCCGCTCGAAATGAACGTAGAAAGTGCTGCTCCTTCAAAGGTGTATATAGGTTCTCGGAACCCCAATAACCACCCTAGTGACGATTTAAACCCGAAACGAGAACAACTTCCGTTAGCATCTTTCGTAAAATCTATTTTTATAAGAGTATGACTATGACTATTATCAGTGTGTGTTATTATGGTTTTAGTAGCGATAGCGATTGTATTATGTGAAGTAATTAATTGATTGAGTTTTGTAGTCAATGTTTCTTTTGTGTATTCTCCATCTGGAACTACGATCATTTCAACGGTAGTATCTTCTGTAAATTCGAAACTATTATTACCAAGGGCGCTGGAAATATTATAATAAGACATTGGTATTTCGGCATTCACAACCGATATATTACGCACCTCTGTGTATCGTTCCGGTAAAGTAATAGTCTGTTTGGATAACACATCAGTTTCATAATTATCTTTAAAACGAGTATCAATATTGATATACTTGGTCTTACCTGGTTTCATTACATTCGTCATTACCATATGATTACCATATTGTGTAGTAGTTGCTCCTAAATACGTTTCTTTATTATCAAAGTATTTACTCATTCTCTATAATATATAAAACGATTATATATTATATGTTTTATCCAGTTTAATATTTATCGCATATTTGACAAGACCCGAAATCTGTTCCATTTACACAAATACAATTTCTATTCTTAAAAGCAGGTTCCTGATATTTATATCTCAATTTATTATTACTAATATCCCAAATGGGTGGAACTGAACGTGTAGGCGCCTTCATTACCGGTTCACAAGTTTGTTGGAAACTTTGTAATGGTTTACGATTGGAACGGGTATTAGTATCATTACATACTATGAAATTGGGACAATTTGAAACATCCATAACCATATCAAATATATTTGTTTTGTTTTGGACAATTAAATTATTTAACATAAGAGTAGAACTTTTTATACTACCTTCTAAACTATACTTTTTAAAATCTATATAATCCTTTGCATCCAATACACTGCTATAATTAAGCAGACCATTTCCCTTTATACCATCCATTGTTGTTCCATCACCAATCAATTTATATGAAATTTGTTTTCGTTTAATATAATCTCCTTGTGACATGTATATAGTTTATCTATATATATTATCATATATAATCGGTTTTATTCAATACGCGCTATGTATAATAATGGTAGATAAATTATAACTTATATAAGCGACCAAACACCCGATAGCACTACCAATGAATAATTGTCTAATACTATGACGCTTAAACCGATATCGTTGTAAGAGTGTAAGACAACTAATAAAACTACTACCTATCAATAAATTATCTGATTTTGTTACCAAATACATATATAATGTTGAGAATGAAACAGACTGAGCGTGTCCAGAAGGCATACCATATGTCTCAGTTCCATTTGTTTTTTCGAATGTTGTATAAATCATATTTTTATCATGGTTAACTGGTCTGGGTGATTGGATTAATTTTTTTAATACCTTGTTTGAAAATAAATTAAATAACATAAAAACCAAATATAATTGTAAATACTTCATACGTCCCCATAATATTATAACCGTAAGTATAGATAATATAATAGGACCAAAAAAACCTATATCATCTATTATTGGTATATAAGGAATCATATATATTATATAAGTATTATAATTATTAAGCATCCCTTCTAGAATCTGTTATATACTGACCGAGGTTCTTATCGTGTATCTGCTCGCATACAAATGAAAAACTCCAATTATCCTGATTTAAATTTACTAGCGAACCTTTATCTGTCAATAATTTCACAGTAATACGTTGTATATCAACGGGTCCAAAATAACTACGCGATTGCTCTTGTAGTGTAATACCTTCTTTTACAAATAATTGACCTGGTGTTAATCCAGCGACATTTAATGGTATAACTGCGAAAACATCCTTCGCAATAATTTTTCTGTTTGATGTAAAAATATCACTCTGTTTTGCCTGTGATGTTAAAATATTCGAATAAATCGCAGATAATTGTTTCACGGTAAGATTATTATTATTTTTATCTGTTGTCGATAATATCAAATTTCCATTTTCATCACAACTTGATGCTGCGCGCTTAGCATATGTCGGTAAATCAAAATCGGTTGATGGTTGTTCTCCTGATACAATTGCTGACGGTAACCTATTATTATTATAATCATCCAAAACTATTGAGAATTCATTATAAATATTTACGTTCAATGGTTGTGAACTTTCAAATTGTTTTACATCTGGTAAAGACGAAGAAATAACATCTTTTAAAGGGAACTCCGTTTTATTTCTATAACCCAAAATATAACCGACGGTGCTATCAAAAGTAGTATTTTGAATACTCGTTGAACCTATACTACAACTTGCAAATGTGCTATCGAAAAACACAACCTTGAAATCTTCTGCTTTAAACATGCGATTTAGATTAAAGTCAATTGAACAATACTCCGTGTTGTCTATTGATTGAATATTAAACGACATCTTACTGGATATAATCTTACCATTAGCAATGGTTACAGTTTTAAATAAATCATTTATTTTACTTATCAATTCATTTCTTGTATAATTACCAAATGGTATATTTATATATATAGTATTTCGGTTCAATACATCAAAAACTCCATTACTACCACCATCAGTATTAGTAGGTAGTGGTTCTATTATTATTTTGTTATTTATGGCATTCACTGTTATAACATCTTTATCGATTGTTTTAGTGCTGTAAATTTCATTGTTATCAGATAAATCATACAGAGCGTTTAAATGGAATTTATTATTCCATATGGTATTACTACTATCCGTTAAATATAATATATAATTTGTTTCGTCTAGGTAATCACTGACGTTCAAAGATAACTCCAAATTTATTTTACCACTACTCGTAGAATCTGTGATTACGAATTCCGAACCAGATAATAAATTAGGTACATTATAGGAATTATCGGTGTATGTCGTTATTGCTTTTATTATATAATCCATAAGAACATCAAATGCTATATTGGTTGCAGTCGAAAAGTTTACGATTGAACCACTAATATCAATAAATTCTGGTTTTATATTTATATCCGGTAAATTACGTAATGGTCCATCTTGTTTGGGTTTTAAAACTAATAAATATTCTACACCTGTATTCATTATTGCCTCAATATTATAACTATTCTGCTTTTGTATATTATCGTATTGAACTATTCCATTAGTCAACGATAAATCTATATCATTACTATTAATATCAAATATGTTCCCGAATATTGTATTGGATAAATCCAAAAAATAATTTGAAGCACCCAAGTTATAAGAAATATCAATGGTAACTTGTAAATTATTAGAATTATCCACCTGTATTATATTTGTGTTGACTGATGGTTTGTTAAAAATAATTGTATTATGATTATCGGTAAATAATACATTAGTATTATCAAAACCATCATTCAATTCTTTTATAAATTCGTCCACCGTGTATCCACTATCATTTGTAGGTATAACTATTTCAAATTTATTTAAACTAACATCACTCGGAGTGCCGTCGCTACTTATACCATTATACAAAGGTTTGGACGGAACAAACTCCATTTTGATTGTCCGTGTCGAAGGAACGATAATACGATCATCTATTGCGGGTTCTCGTGATACAACATCATTTAGTATTTTATATTTATAACTGATACCAAGATAGGTAGTTACTCCGTCGGTCTTAAATTTTAAATCGTCTGTCCATATATTTCCCATATTTTCGTTCAGCGGAAATAGCACGACCACTTTGGTATTTAAACGATTAATTGAATCATCGCGATTTAATTTTATTTTTAAGTAATTACCACTACCATCTATTATATATTTCGAATTAATATCAACATCATTATGATTGGTTAAATTACTATTTAACGTTTCGGTAATGTTGTTATTGGTTCCTATATTAAAAGATATATCTATTGTTTTCAAAACATTCGTTCCGTTGAACACATTATCGCCATTCTGTATATATCTCAATATTTTTATTGTATTATTGGATGCGTCGATAGTAACACTAGGAACACCTCCACTTAAATCAGAAAGAACCGTATAACTATTAAGTATATCAGTTGTAAATCCTAGAAACGACGGTATTGATAATATATTATTACGTTCTAGGGTTATCTGATTGGTATATACTGGTGTTGTATATGGGAACCTTATACGAAAATAATTCGAATCATAGTTTTTTATGATACCTATAAACATTTTTGTTATACCAGAATTACTCGTGTATCGAATACTGGTGTTATTAAGTGATACATCTGGTATATACTGATTGTTTATACGATTATATACATCATCATCATTACTTCCTTTCAAATGTTCTATCGCATCATTCAATGTAGATACCAATGTATCACCTGTATAATTTCCAGGTTCAATCTGAACCCTTATGTCGTGTGTTTCATTATTTATACCGGGTGAATCTCCTTTAAAATAGAAAAAATTACTACCAAAGTCATTACTAATTGTATACCATGAATATGGTATGGAAACAGAATATAATTTTAATTTAACTACGTTTTTCAAAGTTTCGGATAGATTTAATGTAAATGACGAAGAAACTGTATCAACAGGATTATAACGAGAACCACTATTGATCGAAACAACCCTTTTTGTTGCTTGATTTATAATTTGTCCGTTATCATCCATTGCATACTGTAAGGGATATGAAAAAGTAAATGTTGAGCGAGTTTTATCATCATCATTATCCTTTCTATCGAGTTTTAAGTTTGAAACGCCAATTGTTTGTTTACGATTAGCGGTTTCGTCGTTTGCAATATAAGTATTATTTGATATATCATCAATGTCATTTCGTTTATCGTATGGTTTGTTTTTTAAATTTATACTACGACCACGGTCATCACCTCGTTTATCACCATCATCATCTGTATCTTTTTCATCGCTATCAAAAAAAAATTTATAAATTTCAATCATAAATTCAATGACTTGGTCGTATTCGCTGTCTCTACCATTGGATGTTACCTTAGCATTCTTATACTGATTGATCATACTCAATATTTTCGCTTCTAGTTCTCTGTCGCTTATACTCGGTTCAACACCCAATAGTTCGTATAAATCTTTCGCTTCATAATTCCCTATTTCGAACTCACTCATATTAGTTATAAATATACTATATTTTTTATATTTCTTGCTTCTTTGATAATAAACCGCGCTTCTCAAACATATTATATATATAACGAACTAAATCGATAACGGGTTTTATACGATATAACAATAAGGGTGGAAACGCGGATAATCCATGACCTCTCTTCATATGGTAATTTCCTTTGAAACAAAGTATATCGAACGCTTTCATTATTTGTTCCTCTTCATCGTTCATATCTTCCCGGTCAATTCTGTATTTACCAGTAAATACATAACGATTATAATTTTGATTATTATACACAGAATATTTACGTAGTTTGGGATGGTTGTTCACTTTTCCTATACCCATAATCTTATTAGTATCATTATTCATTTCAAGCACAAACATCATTGAGTCCAGAGTGATTTTTTTCGAGATTAATGTTGGTGAACAATATACACATCCAAATTTTATCTTTTTTGATATAAATCTGCGGTTCTCATCCCATGTAGAATTACTAAAACGACTGGTGATAAGATTATATGGTTTGGATGAGAGGAGGTCGTTTGTTTTATTAGTTTCATTTCGTTTATGTTCCTTTAATTCATTTGGATTTGGTTCTTCCATTATTTTTTATCTGTTTTTTTATCATTGATAAATGAGGTTCTCGTGTTTCAATTTTACATATCTAATCATAATGTATAATTACTATAATGGATAATAATTCTTTAAAAATAAAGGATGATGTGACTCCTGAATTTTACGATGTTGAAATAGCAATAGATGATACTACAGTTGAACAATATACAGATGAGCATTTTATGAATAAATTGAATAGCACGTTAGGTTCATTACCCAAAATACCAAATAATGAAATACTAAATAATGAAATACTAAATAATGAAATACTAAATGATGAAATACTAAATAATTTAATGAGTATTAACCGAAATACTGATATACGGGCTTCAAATAGTCCTATGACTTTATCAAAAAGTGGAAGTGAGTCGAGTTTCGAAATTTCAGAAGAAACTGATAGAACAGAAAATACATTGAATGAAACAAAACAGCGTTTGACTTTATTAAAATCATCAACTAAACCACATAAAAAGCATTTTCGTAATTTATCATTCAAAGAAGTAGAACGTTCCCTTGATACATTCGACTCTGGTTCTAAATTATCAAATGAATTGGATATTATAATTACATATTTGAACGGTCAGAAAAACTTATATATAAGCGCCAAAAATTTCACTAGTTGTAAATTGAATATATTAATGGTTCCAACACTTATAATATCTACAGTGGTCACTGTATTATCTCCTTTCATACGTCTATATGGATGGTCTAATATTACAATCGCAATACTTAATGCAACTATAACACTACTTATATCCCTTGTAAATTATTTTAAACTCGAATCCAATACTCAGATATATGCTCATATAGCATCACAATATGATAAATTACAAACTGTGCTTGAATTAGCGAATAGTCGGTTGACTTTCATGGATAATGAACTCGAACAAAATGAATTGGTAATCAAAACGATACAGGAGTTTGAAATCAAAATATTTGAGATAAAGGATGCGACTACAATTTTTATACCCGAAGATGTTAAAAGTATATTCCCGATAATAAGTCATATTAATATATTTTCATTCATAAAACGTATTGAAACATATAAAAAAAATCTTATCTATAAGTATCGAGACGCCAAAAACGAAATGCGTTATATTTTATATAAGATTGACCCAGAAACAAGTGATGAACGTTGTAAATTAAGAATGGCGTATTTAATAGACATTAAGAACAAAATAAGAGACGAGTTAATTGAATATAAAACCATTTATAGTTATATGGACGATGCTTTCATACAAGAAATAAAAAATGCAGAAGAGCAAAAATTCTGGTGTATAAGAAGAATGTGTGGATATAAATCAAACGCTACACAACCAGATATTATAAAAAAACATATACCGAAATTATAACCCTATCATCTATTACTTTCCATTATACGCCAGAATTTATAGGACGTTGAGTCATGAATTATATTAATATAACTACCGTTTAATAAACGAGATTTAAAATCGTCATTATCAGTGGTTGTATCATTCCAAACTATATCAATCATTACGCATCTATAGTCCGTGTTATTCTTGGGTCTCGACTCGGTAATCTTACCTATTTTACCCCATTTTAATCTACACATAACATTGAAAATATACTCCATTGTATAAGACGTGTCTACGCGAGGAATGCATAATTGCATAAAACTATTTTATTAATATATCGATTATATATTGTGTGCTTTCCTTTCAATTTTATAGAAATTATTCTATATTTCATTCTATCTTTCATTCTATCTTGAAATATGATATGTGATAAATAGTAACTAATAAAACTAGTTACTATTTATAAAGTTATAAAATTTTCTGCCTCAAGTATTTATATAGGGGGTTTTGAATTTTACAATACCTATTTTTATATAATATATCTTATGCTGTTTTGAGACATTATATAATATATATTAATCTTTATATTCGTTATATTAATAGAAAATTTATAACATTGGTCTCTAACTGATATATCATTACTATTATGTCATGGGTATTAGACGAAGAGAAATTATTAGATATTAAAGAATGTTACTATAGAGAGAAGTTTCCCTCCATTTCCGCCTATTATATTTATATTAACGAGAATGACTATATAGATAATATTAAATGCGAGGAAGTATATTTTAATTGGGATATAAGTAAGAATGTAGGAATCATACCAAATAAGGTTTTACTGAAACTAATTGAAGAAAAAAAAACATATGGTGATAATACCTATAGATTTGATGAAGGTTCTCTGTTCAATATAACTTTAGAACCCGATGATATACAGAGTTACTCGGAATCAGAACCTACTGAAAATAACAATCAAAGATTTTTAAAAACATTCACCGTATTAGATGATTTATATTTGAAACCAACTATATTTATTTTTCATGAATTAAATTCACTATATTTTATATTTCGCCAAATTATAAAAAAACGAAATCCAACATCCATATTAAAGTTTATAGAGGACGAACCAAAAAAACATAAATCAATAACCAAACGAGTTAGAGTTCATTTACCGAATAAGAAAAAGAAAACACGTAAATACTTAGAAAAGTAATATAAATATCTTTTGATAGTTATTATATAATGAGTAAAGTCGACGAAGACTATATACGATTCAAATTAAACGAACCAATGATTTATAATTTCCGTCATGACCTAATCGAATTATACCTCAATCTATCTAGAAAAAACGATCCATTAATTATAAAGAAAATTTATAATAATTATTATAATGCAATTCAGTGTGTTATTGATGATAAAACGATTGACGAACCGTGTCGAAAGAGACATCTCACATTATTATATAAACTTATCGGGCAAACAAGAGATATTACTTATGGTAAAGGTGAACGACTTCTCACCTATGTATTAATTTCTGCATGGTATAATTTTTACCCAGTTTCAGCATCATTCGCAATAAAATTAATGGTGTCAAATAACGATAATGACGATGATTTATTTTCGCCATATGGTTCTTGGTGTGATATCAAATATTTCTGTGATTATGTTTATAATACTGAATACATTGATGATGATTATAAAACTAAACTAATAGACACTGCGATTGGTATTATGAATCATCAGATTAATAAAGACCGTATCGCATGGAATGATACTCTCAGGAATTATCTAGAAGATAAAATGAATAATCCTGCTTCTTTTTTACAACGTCCTGATGGTAGAGATGTAATGTCATTCGCTGTAAAATGGTGCCCCCGTGAGAAAAGCAAATATGGTTGGTTATACGAACGTATTGTGATACAGTGGAATAAAATGTTCAATCCAGATATAGCTTGTGATGCCGAAGTATGTAAGCGTAATTATAGAAAAATGATTTCGGCTCTGAATAAAGAGTTAGATACAGTACAAATTAAACAATGCGCAAACCAGTGGTCATCTATAAACCCGGATAATGTTTCTATTGGTACCCTGGTAAAACAAAAAACGGCGTTCAGTAAAACAATAAATCAAGATAGAGTTGATTGTAATAATAATTTTAATGAATATTATCAAGAGGTTAATACAATATATGATTATAAACATTCTACCAATCGTGGTCTTTTACCCGTATCCAATATAGTAGAGTATGCGATGAACTTTATTAAAAATGGAGCTAGTGATGAACGACAGAAGAAGTGGATTAACTCTATTTGGTGTAAGAATATGAATCATTTGAATAAAAGCGTATTAAACAATTCTATTCCCATAATCGATATCAGTTGGGACTTGGATAAAGAATCTAGAAACACGGCGATTGGACTTGGTATTGCGATTGCACTTAAGTCCAATATAAATCGTTTTATAATATATGATAATGTTTCGTATTGGTTTTCTATCTCACCAAGCGAAGAATTCACATCTATTATAGAAAAAATTTATAATAAAACCAAGACAGCAACATTATCCAATATAGATTCCGCTTTTTCTCTTATATCAGAAGCTTTTGCGTATACACGTGATACTATGTGTTTGAAGGATGATATGGTTTTTTTTATATTTAATGGTGGTAAAACAATCAACGCTTCTCTGAAGGAACGATTTAGTTCATCGACATTCATTTATTGGAATATACAGAGAACCGGTTATTTAAAATATGAACAAATGAATACTGCTCCTGGTAATTTTCATCTATGTGGAAACAGTATATCTGATATAAATAATATCCAAAAATATTATATTGACCGTTTCAAAACAGGTGACCTCGGAAATTATATTGAAAATATCCTCAATAATCCGCGTTATAAATCGATGGAACGATGCTTGATTGATGTTATGTAAAAATTGATTTTCATAAAAAGTAATTGATTTTATGATAATCACGTATATTTTATAAATGAACATAGACATTCCAGTTCAACGTTTCAAGTATAGTAATTCAATTACGGTATTACTCAGTAATTTTGCAGGAATACATCGTTACGATGACTGTAAGGATTTTCGTAAATTTTGGGACGAATTTATTAAAAATAATCTTGATGCATTTGAACGAGAAGTGGTTTTATTGGAATCTCGTGGATTTATAGGCGACCCTTATAACACAATGTATAAAAGCGCACGTTTCTATTATAGAAAATTATATGATGATTCTAGTAGGAAAAAGAATGATAAGAAAATAAAGGAACACCCGTATTCAAAATTTCCAAGTGAACTTATTGAACTCATTGACGCGGTTATTGAGAAACATATATCTATGAATCTCGAACAGGTAACCGTTGGTGAATACATTTGTAATATCACACCTTCGTCGTCTTACACGGATTTCTGTGATGAATATGAACGTGATTTATATATTCATATTGGTAATTATGTTAAACAAACACAGTCTATGGGGGGTGACGTTTCGTCTAGTAGAATTTCAAATAAACTGAAGAAAACTTTCAAAAACAGATTCTATAAAATACAAGAAAAAATTAGACCACCGACACGGTAATATTAGTTAGTTACATGTTACTTATTCCAACAAGTTGAGCATATATCTTTGTTATCTTTTTCATTGAATACGTATGTAGTTTCATTATTACATTTTGTACATTTAAAATAACACAGGCGATTTATTTCACATTCTCCCATATTGGCACTGGTTTCTAATATTATGTTTATAATTATACCGTAAGCTAGTTCTCTGTATAACTCATCGGATTCTTCATCGCTCAAAGATAACTTCATCAGATTTATTGTGGTATCTACCCCGCGAAGAGCATTCATTATTATACGTGATATTTCAATTACCCACGGTTCATTATTAAATTTTACCAGTTTACGGAGGGCGTTATTAAACTCATCTTCGATTGGAGATTTATTACGAATCTCTTCGTTTTCATTAACTAAGAATATATTACGCATACCGTCCGTATTTTTTAATAATTCTGGTATAAATTCTCTGAAATCTTCACGAAGGTTCTCGAATTCATTCCAACTATCATAAAGTATTCTTAAATCATAATAACTCTTATATTCTGGATCATTATTATCTGAAATATGTTCGCTTGAATTATTAGATGACTCATCATCATCAAAAGTCAATTCAATTGTCTCTTCAACCGGTTTTGTATTACTGGTATATACATTTATTAGCTCGCTCGCATCTACACCAAGAAATTTACTCAGGTCCTTCCTGTGTATATTGTTCATTTATATTATCTTATTATATTTATTTGTTTACATGTTTCAGTAAATAATGTAAAACTAGTACCTTTGTAACTTTTTTCCATATATTTGTTTCCGGTTCTTCAATAGTCTATATCTATTTTCTTACATCGTATATGTTACAACACATATTAACTCTTTCGTATTTGTATTATTATGTCTGTATAATTCAGTAAGATTCGTATTTATTATATAATCATTCGATTCGAAATATGAGAATATTTTGGGTATATCATCACGACCCATATACGTCTTAGTCGATGGATATCTAGTCAAGTAATATCTACACGTCGTGCTATACGGATATTTAAACTCAGATAATTCTTGATGTTTTGCCTGGAACACGCATTGACTTATCGGTCCATCCGGCATTATATCCAAACTTAGAACAGATTTATACTCATTGGAAACTGGTTCCAATATTGTTTCAATATATATTGCAAATGTTTTATTTGATACTGTATCAAACGGACTATTCATGTTTAATATTAATTATATAATATATATATATATACATTTACTATTTATTTATTTTTAAATATAAAGATTTTTTTTCTATTTATCATGGCGATAGAGGAGCTATAATGTGTATTCTTTACAGCATTTTAATTAGATGAATACAGACACATCTAATTAAATATTTATTTATTGTGTTTTTCTTGTAAATGGGTCTATTCCTGCTGATACTAAGATCTGTTGAATTAATGATAACTTATCTTTATCGAAACCTACACCAAATGAAGGTAACCCGAATGCAGCAATATAATAACTGAATAGAGGTGCGAAAAAAAATGTCTTTGTAAATCCGAATGAACCGCAAGTATCGGCAATTACTTCCTTTTCATTTTTACCTGATAATATATCCTCTATACGCTTTTCCAATATGGAATTTTTAATAGACATTGATAAATGCTGTGTGTATAAAGCATATCCATTTATTGAACCATTCAGGCCATCCAATGTTATCTGTAATAGTGTTCTTAAATTATTATTTGTTGCCATATCGTATTGCTTACCTACTTCATCGTGTAATACCAAACTTTGATTTAAATCTGTTGGAATGTCAGCGTATTGACGATTTGCCATGCGTGAAGTATAATGCGTATCGATCTTGTTTATTGAATTTACTACTATATCTGAAAACACCAAGTCTGTACTCTCTAATATTATTGGTTCTTGTATTGCCTCAGTGAAAACTGTTATTATACGTGTTGGTTGAGCTGTGTTAGCACCACCACTTCTTACTCCTAATAAATCACCAACGCGACCCATAATCTATTATATACTTATAAGATAATTACATCTTTTTTTTTTCATAATATTATATAAATATTATACAAAGGCATATATGAAATTTATTTCGTTCTTATATTCAGTTTTATATACCATTGGGTTTATTACTACGACACAAGTTACGACACAAGTTACGACACAAGTTACGACACAAGTTACGACACAAGTTATGTCTTTGGCAGCATCAGCTTATTGTAGTGTGTCAGAATTAGAGCAATGGAACTGTAAAACATGTAGTCAAAATGTTTCCAATATTACTATTATTGATGATGATACCCGTATTATTATGGCGTATGATGCTTCATTGAAATCTCATTTTATCTCAATTAGGGGTAGTTCAGATATTAATAATTGGATTTCAAATATTGAAACACGTATTATATATCCGTATGTTGATAAAAATATTGGTGTTCATAATGGTTTGTATAACGAATACTTATTGTATAAAGAACGTTTGCTTCAGGGTTTGGACGAAAATGTTTCTCTTATTATTACAGGACATTCGTCTGGTGGAGCTCTGGCGTCTTTCTTAGCTTACGACTTGGTCACAGAAGGACACTTTTTATACAATAATATTCAATTATATACATTTGGTTCTCCGCGCATCGGTAATAAAGAGTTTGTAAATAGTTTTATGTCGTTTGATATTCAAAGTAATCGTATAACATATAAAAAAGATATCGTTCCTCATTTACCTGAGGAATTATTCGGATTTATTCATATACCACACGAACTATGGTTCACGTCATCCTCTAAATATAAGGTATGTAATGATGAGGACGGTAATGAGGACGATTTGTGTAGTAATTCTTGTTCACCGTTTTCATGTACATCCGTTAGTGACCATCTCAATTATTTGGATTCTACTATTGGAAGCGCTGCGTGTTAAATAATAATTATCACATCGTGATGTTTATTATTTGAATACATTCATATACATAGTAGGGCGTCGGCGCCGTATTGGACGTATCAATTCGTCCACTTGCATATCCACTTGCTTCCTCGTTTCTTCTTCCTCCTCCAATTTCTTTACTGCTTCCCCTTCCTCCAATTTCTTTACTGCTTCCCCTTCCTCCAATTTCTTTACTGCTTCTTCCTCCTCCAATTTCTTTACTGCTTCTTCCTCCTCCAATTTCTTTACTGCTTCTTCCTCCTCCAATTTCTTTACTGCTTCTTCTAATAACTTCTTTACTGCTTCCTCCTCCAATTTCTTTACTGCTTCCTCCTCCTCCAATTTCTTTACTGCTTCTTCCTCCTCCAATTTCTTTACTGCTTCCTCCTCCTCCAATTTCTTTACTGCTTCCTCCT
>Ga0222714_10002943_pt1 | contig 17669 bp, 27 predicted proteins | sample C33_3DmetaG_FD_165048 | JGI IMG/M metagenome (GOLD analysis project Ga0222714, IMG submission 165048) | Estuarine water microbial communities from San Francisco Bay, California, United States - C33_3D | ecosystem: Environmental > Aquatic > Marine > Unclassified | place: USA: California...
TAACAGAAAAGTTGGATGGTTCCTCAGCAACTTACTATATTAAAGATGGCGAGTTTGGTGTATGTTCTCGTAATTTGGAATTACTTGAAACTGAAGGAAACACTTTTTGGAAAGTTGCTCGTGAGTTGAACTTAGAAGAAAACATGAAAGCAACAGGAAAGAACATTTCTTTACAAGGAGAATTGATTGGAGAAGGAATTCAAGGAAACCCATATAAAATTAAAGGACAAACTGTAAGATTTTTTACAGGGTTTGATATTGACAAATATCAGAGAATTCCTTTCCCTGAGTTAATTGTTATGTTATCCGATATGGGTTTAAAATCTGTTCCAGTGTTAAATCAAGAATTTGGATTTATGTTACCTGAAACTGTTGAAGATATGTTGAAATATGCCGAAGGTAAATCAGCGTTAAATGACAAAACTGAACGTGAAGGTGTTGTTGTTCGTTCTATGGATGGAACGATATCTTTTAAAGCAATTAGTAACAAGTTTTTGTTGAATGAAAAATAATTATGATAACCAATTTTGAAATAAGTCAAAAGCAGGCAACTGAAATCCAAGAGTGGATGGACGCCATTAAAAAAGTTTTTGGTGAGTATGGGTCATACGATTACACATTCTCACCAAATGGAATTGGTACAGGGTTAATTGTTTATAGTCATGCAGCCAAAGTAGAAAAAGATTTTAGTAATGTAGAGGACTGGTAAATGAAAATAATATTTTTAGATATTGATGGAGTTCTGAACTGTGAAAGTGCTTACCGTAATGGTGAGTGTCAGTATCAGGAATGGATTTGGGAAGATGGTAGAAAAGACCATTACCAAAGATTCTGTGTTCGCAGTAAAGAACTTCTTAATAGATTGATTGATGAGACAGGTGCCAAGATTGTTATCAGTTCAACGTGGAGACACAGTGGAATTGAGTTTATGAAAAAGGTTTGGGTGATGGAAGAAATGAGTGGTGAGATAATTGGGATTACACCAAGTTTAAGAACCAAAGGACTTCATATTCCAAGAGGAATGGAAATTGCGTATTACCTGAATAACGATTTACAATTCAATCATATCAATTGGGACGAGGTTATACAACAAGAGTATATGGATAAGTCTGGCGTTGAAAACTACATTATCATTGACGATGACTCTGATATGTTATACGGTCAACGTAATCACTTTGTTCATGTATTACCATCACCACGTAATAAAGATGGTTTTAACCAGCATTACTATGAGATTGCTAAGTCAATGTTGGAAAAAACCGTCATAGAATTAAATTACTCTCAGGAACTTGACACTATTAAATAATTTTAATATACTTTAACAACATTAGAAAAAAACGTTATGAATATAAAAGAAGCACTTAAGGAAAAAAACAGATTGGCGAAAAGAATTACCGATTTGATGGCAAGAACTGACAGATACAATTCAGTGGATAACGGAGCGGTTCGCTCATATAATCCTGAGGAAAGTTTGAACCAAGCAATTGACTCAATGGAAGAATTGATTTCATTGAAAACATCAATCCATACCGCAAACTTGGCGGTTTATGACAAGATTTTCCGTATGGCGGAATACAAGTCATTCATCAAATATTTGAAAGGTTTGAGTTGTTCTGAAGGAACCGTTATTGTTAGTCGTTACGGAGATTCAACGGCTCGTCAAATGACCACAGTTATTACTGAGGTTCAAAAAGACCAAATGGTTGAAAAATATGAGTCATTAATTGACGAACTTCAATCTGAGTTGGATGTACATAACGCAACCACTCACTTGAGTAAGTAAGATATTGTGTTTGTTGTCAGTGGGTTAAATTAGGTAGGACATCCTACTTTACATACTCCTATTCAGAAACTGATAATTGAAACTGATTAGAACTCAACAGATTCAGAAGTTCAACTCGTCAACAAGAACAAACCTCAAAAATTAAAACTCTTTTTTTGATTTAATTACACGGACAGACACATAAACCCTCAACTTCGGTTGGGGGTTTTTTATTTTGAATAATTTATTGTATCTTTGTGGTATGAATATTTTCATATTAGATTGGGATGTTAAAAAATGTGCTCAGTATCATGTGGATAAACATGTTGTAAAAATGATATTAGAAACCGCACAATTATTGTGTGGTGCTCATCATATGACCCCCCAAGTCACCCCTCAAGTCACCCCCCAAGTTCCATACAAATTATCCCACAAAAATCACCCTTGTGCTATTTGGACTCGTGAGAGTTTAAGTAATTATTTGTACTTATGTGAGTTGGGTTTAGAATTGTGTAATGAGTATACATACCGTTACGGTAAACGTCACAAATCTCAGGATGTTATTGAATGGTGTATCACAAATAAACCTAACATTCTTGATAAAGGATTTACTAAACCAGCTAAGGCAATGTCTGATGAGTATAAAGTTGAAGACGTTGTCCAATCATATAGAAACTACTATTGTGGTGCGAAATCAGGGTTTGCAGTTTGGAAAATGAGAGATGTACCACACTGGTATAATTCATAACATAATGTTAATATTATATTAGTGTTAATCTGATATTTTTTTACTACTTATTTGTTAAATTAAAAATATGAAAAAAATAATTCTTTATTTCTTATCCGTTATGTTATTTTTAACGGCAAATGCTCAGTTCTTTGAGCGAGTTAACTACGTTGGTGCTTTATCGTCTGACGCATCCAAAGATTGGACTAAAAATTGGACTAATTGGAATCCCAATTCAACATTGTACTCAAGTGGTGTTGTTGATACAACAACTCTATCTAGTTTAACTGGTATTGTAAACATTGTAAGTACTTTAACTTTGGACCCTAAAGTTGTGTATTACATGAAAAGTTTGGTTGTTGTTAGAGATGGAGGTAAATTGATTATTCCTGCTGGTACTTTAATTAAAGGATTAGCAAAACTTGATGCAACCCCAAAACAATATGCTAGTATTATTATTGAAAGGGGTGGTTATATTTCTTGTGAAGGTACTGAGAATAATCCTGTTGTTTTTACATCTTCAAAAAATGTTGGACAAAAACAAAGAGGTGATTGGGGTGGTATTGTAGTTTGTGGTAAAGCAATCAATAATCAAGGAACTGATATTCAAGTTGAAGGTTTTAACAATATAACTCTTGACGCTACATTAGCAAAACACGGTGGAATTAATGACAATGATAATAGTGGTGTTATAAAATATGTAAGAATTGAGTTTGGTGGTTTGGGATTTGAACCAAACAAAGAAATTAATGGTCTAACTTTGGCATCTGTTGGTAGAAACACAACAATTGACCACGTACAAGTTTCACATTGTAATGATGATTCTTATGAATGGTTTGGTGGTACAGTTAATTGTAAACATTTAATTTCGTTCAAGACAACTGATGATGATTTTGATACTGATTTTGGATATCGTGGGGCTGTTCAATTTGGAATAGCGTTTAGAGATAGTGCTTATTTTGACTTGTCTTGGAACGCGCCATCAGGGGCTTCAACATCAGAAACATTTGAATCTGATAACGATGCGTCAGGTTCAGGTAGATTACCCTTAACATCTGCGGTGTTCTCAAACATTACATGTGTTGGTCCTGTACCGGCAGGTATGACTTGGTCACAATTAACAACCACACAAAAGGGTGCGTTTAGACGTGGTGTAAGAATCCGTAGAAACTCACGTCAGAGTATTATCAATTCAATTTTTATGGGTTATAGAAACTTTGTAATGTTTGATGGTGACTCAGTATTGATTAATTCAGGTGTGAAGTCAAATACGGTATCTGATAAGAATAGTTTATTCAGAAACAATTATATCTATGGTGTGAAAAGTGCATCATCAAAAGGTATGACTAACACAGGTTTGGTTGAAATCAGTTCAGGTGGTAATGTAAACGTATTGGATAGTTGGGTTCGCAATTCAATTAATAATAACATTATTGACACAAACACATTCAAACCAGGTTTCTTGATTAACACGAATGATTTCTTTAACCCTAACTTCAGACCTGAAGGTGTTAATAATTACACAAATTATTCTTTTGATATCTTGGGTCAGTATGGTGTATTACATGTAAAGACTGTTGGAAAAGTAATATCGGTGAATGCTTACCCTAACCCAACTGAAGGCCAATATACTGTGGATTTTACATCAACACAAGCATTTAACGCTGATGTATTCCTGACTGACTTAAACGGCAAATTGGTTAAGAATGTAACCACTATGAATGTTATATCGGGCAACAATTCGGTAAATGTAAATTTGTCTGATTTAAGTGGTGGAACATATTATTTCCATATTAAAGGTGGGAACAATAGTATTATGTATCAAGTAATTGTTATTAAATAATTTTCAAAAAACTTTACACTTTAACATGATTTGATATATTTATTTTCAATGTTACGAAATTACGAATATAGTCCGAATCAAAATAAACAAAAATATAATTTATTAATCATTAAATCCCTTCTATAATGAAGGGATTTTTTTTGCCTATACGAAAATAAAAAAAGAAAAAAACATATATGAAAAACACACAAATTTACAACGAGTTAGTACAGAAGATGAGAGTATTCTTCTTGGAAAAAGGATTTAAAGAAGTCCCAACACAATCAAGATTATCAATCTTAGCAGCATGTGAAAACCCACATTCGGTTAAAACATTTGAGTATGGTGGTTTAATTTGGCCATTACCACAAACTGGTCAAATGTGGTTAGAACATGAGTTATTAATGAACCCTGAATGGGAAGGAGTATTTTGTATTTCAACATCATACAGAGAAGAAAAGAATCCAATACCAGGTCGTCACGAATTAATTTTCCCAATGTTTGAATTTGAATCAAAAGGTAGAATGAAAGAATTATTAAAATTGGAATCAGACCTATTAAGTTGGTTAGGATTTGAAAAAGAAGTGGAGGTTGATTACAACAATATGTGTGAAGAATATGGTGGAGTATCAATCTTAGAAAATGAACACGAGACAAGAATGTGGAACGAGATTGGACCTGTAGTATCATTACAAAATTTCCCAAGAAGAACCAATCCATTTTGGAATATGCAACACAACGACGGTGAGATATTCAATAAGGTAGATGTAATTCTTTATGGTCAAGAAACAATTGGTTCAGCAGAACGTTCATGTGATGTTGAAAAAATGAGAGAAATGTTTTATACAATTGAAGATGGCGGTTATTGTGCCAAGTTGTTTGAATTATTTGGTAAAGAAAGAGTTGAGGCTGAATTGGAACAATTCTTATCATTTGATTTCTTCCCAAGATTTGGTGGTGGAATTGGAATGACACGTATGGCAAGAGCATATGAGTTAATGAGACAGGAAGAAATGGAATTAGCTTAATCATAACAAACCCTCACTTCGGTGGGGGTTTTTTATTTTAATAATATTACTATATTTTGAATATGAAATTTGCATTAATAGCACACGACGGAAAGAAAGCAGATATGGTTGCTTTTGTGATGAAACGATTAGATTTTTTTAATAGACCTGATGTTGAAATTGTTGCGACAGGAACAACAGGTAAAAGAATACAACACGCAGGTGTTGAAAAAGTACAAACAGTAAACTCAGGACCAATGGGAGGTGACGCTGAAATTGGTTCAATGGTTGCAAAAGGTGAACTTGAAGGTGTTATATTTTTCAGGGACCCATTAGATAGACATCCACATGAACCCGATGTTCAAATGTTATTAAGATTATGTGATGTTCACGATACACCACTGGCGACTAATTATAAGAGTGCGAACATCTTGGTTAAACACTATGCGTAAATTTATAACATACTTATTGGTATGGATTGCCAGCAACTTATCAATACCATTTTGGGTTGTTGGACATATTCATTTGACAATGAATGTGTATCAAGACATTTATGAAATTCTAATGTCTTTTGGTATGAATATTATAGTTGCAATTGGATTTTGGATTGAATGGAAACGATACAAAAAAGAAAATTCAGAATAATATTGATTAATAATTAATATCAAATATACTTATTATTAAACCTTGTGATTGAGGTCCACCCGAACAAAGAGTCGGTTGAGTTGGAATAAACACCCAACAAAGTGGAGTTCAAATAAACCAAAAATAAGGAAAAAGAAAATGTATCAACAAAATTACAATTTTGGTTCTAAAGAACCAAGCGCTTTCATTACCGTTAGAAAGCAAAGACAAAAACAGAACGGTAAAAATGTGTATCTACACGACAGAACGGAGTTTGAGATTGAACTCCATAATCCCACCAACGAAAGTATTTTAGCAAAAATTAGTTTGAACGGCAATCGCATTTCAAATTCAGGTGTTGTATTAAAACCAGGTCAAAGAGTATTCTTGGAAAGATACTTGGACGAAGACCGAAAGTTTTTATTTGAAACCTATGAAGTATCAGATAGTAAAACTAATCAAAGGGCCATTGAGAATAACGGATTGGTTATTGTTGAGTTCTTTAATAAAATGCTTTTTACTAATTATGGTCATCTTGGTGGATATACATACTTGAATAATCAACCATTATTGTATGGTAGTGGGAACGTAAATGTAAATGGGAATCCAATTATGTTTACCACAACAGGTCTTGGAAATTCAAATATCGTAGGAAACACGAGCACCTCTGACGCAAAAATTGAAACAGGTAGAGTTGAAAAGGGTGATAAAAGTGACCAAGAATTTGGAACAAGTTACGAAATGTTTAATACAAATGTTAGTTGGGTAAAAGAATGGAAAATCTTACCATTCAGTGCAAAGGACATAACTACAAAAGATTTGATTAGAAAATGTAGTGGATGTGGTACCAAAGTTAAAGACAACTATAAGTTTTGTCCTCAGTGTGGAAATCAAGTGGTAAGAACTAAAACTGAAATTCATTATACTATGGATAATCAAGTAAGTATTGGTACTAAACTTTATACGATGGTGACTTATAGAGACACTTTAGATAATTTTCTAAAGAGGAATGAAAATAAACTAATTTACATACAAACAGATTCTCTTAGGTCAAACGGACTAAGAGCAATTGTTATTGACTAAAAATAAAAATCACAAGGTAATACAAACCCTCACTTAATCGTGGGGGTTTTTGTTTTCATGACCACACTTATGACAAGTGTAAGGGTCTTTACCACCATCAGATAAGTCCCAAGACCAACCACATTCATCACAAGTTACCTTGTTGTCATCAACTGACTCATACATTTTATTTAAATAGCTATTTTTTTCAGTGTAACCCAAAATACCTGTTATATAAAAATCATCAAATAAACCATGTCCTTGTCTATCATAGTACAAACCATCTAAAGTTTCCATAAACTCACGATGACTAAATAACAGACCATTTTCTTTGTCATGTTCAATGTTTATTACAAGTTCAGGTCTTCTTTGTGTTGATAAAAATTTATATTTTAAAACAGGTCTATGATTTTGTTGGGAATAAACTTTCATTGCTTTATCTAACATTGGTTTAGCAATTGAAATTACTTTATCAACGTTTTTATGAAAAAAAACTACCACTTCATATTGAACCTCGTCACCAAAATACCTATCAACTAATTGATAAATTTTGTCATCTAAATGGTTAATAAACTTTTCGTAATTAGGATTATAATCAGGTGAAACCATATGATACATTGCTGAGTCTATTGTTGCTTCAACACTAAAATGTGTTATTACCTCATCAAAAGTTTCAAGAACAACTTCATATTCTATATTACCATCAAAACTTAAAAAATCATTTAATATATCTTTAATCAATGATAATTTATCTTCATGATTTTCAGTCATAAGTTTTCTTGACCTATATATTTGTTCATTCAAATTCATTATATTTATAAATACATGGCATATTCAAATAAAGTAATCGACCACTACACCAATCCAAGAAATATTGGAACATTGGATAAAAATGATTTGAGAGTTGGTACCGGTTTAGTAGGTGCACCAGAATGTGGTGACGTTATGCGTTTACAAATAATGGTTGAAAATGATATTATCACAGACGCTAAATTTAAAACTTTTGGATGTGGTTCAGCAATTGCATCATCATCCTTAGCAACAGAGTGGTTAAAAGGGAAATCACTAACGGACGCATTAAAAATTGATAATATGGAAATTGTTGAGGAATTAGCACTTCCACCAGTTAAAATACATTGTTCAGTGTTAGCAGAAGACGCTATAAAACAAGCTATTAAAGATTACCAAAAGAAACAATGTACGGAAACACAAATTTAACCAAAGACTTTGTTGTTGATGATGACCCAATAAAACTTGCTGAATTTGAAGCAAGAATTGCCTCAGGTGATAAGATTGAACCTAAAGATTGGATGCCTGCAGAATATAGAAAACAACTTATTCGTATGATTGAACAACATGCTCACTCTGAAATCATAGGCGCATTACCCGAAGGTACTTGGATTACAAGAGCACCAGGATTTAGAAGGAAATTGGCATTGATGGCCAAAGTTCAGGATGAAGTTGGACATGCTCAACTTTTATATTCCGCAGCTGAAACTCTTGGAAAACCACGTGAAGAAATGGTTAATGATTTGATTTCGGGTAAATCAAAATATTCCAATGTGTTTAACTATCCTGCTAAGACTTGGGCAGACACTGCCGTGATTGGTTGGTTAATTGACGCAGCAGCAATTGTAAATCAATTAGCAAACGCAAAAGGTTCTTATGGTCCTTATTGTAGAGCGTTAGAACGTATCTGTTATGAAGAAAGTTTCCATTTGAAACAAGGACATGATAACTCTGTTTATCTTGCAACAGGAACTCCAAAACAAAGGGAAATGGTTCAAGACGCACTTAACAGATGGTGGAGACCTGTTATACATTTCTTTGGACCACCTGACTCACAATCCGTTCACTCTGAAAAACTTATTAAATGGAAAATCAAAATGATGACCAATGATGAAATGAGAAATCAATTTTTTAACATGTACGTCCCAAAGATAAAAGAACTTGGTTTAGAAATTCCTGACCCTGATTTGAAAAAGAATGAAGATGGAACTTGGACTTACTCTGACCCTGATTGGGATGAGTTTTGGGCGGTGGTAAAAGGTAATGGTCCATGTAATAAAGAAAGAATTGCTGTTAGACGTATGGCGGAAGAACGTGGTAGATGGGTTAGAAAAGCATTGTTAAACCCTAATACTCAATACGTTGCACCATTAGCGTAATTTGTGGTATTTATATTACCATGAAAAAGGTAAATCAAACGAAGTATTCTTTATTCTATTCAGATGGACAAAGAATGACATATGGTAATTGTTTAATTGCCTGTTTTGCTTCTATATTGGAACTACCGATTGAAGAAGTCCCAAATGTATATGTGTTCTATGGTTTAGATAAAGACAAGACATTAAGACCAGGTGAACACCAATGGTTTAAAATTATGGATTTGTGGTTAAACATGAAATACAATAAGACATTAAAGTATAAAGGTCTTAACGAAATACCAACACAAGAATTTGTTATTGTTAGAGGTTTATCAATGAGAAAAAAACCACATTGTTGTGTATACCAAAATGTTAATAATAAATTAGTACCATACTTTGACCCACATCCAACATCAGAATTTTTATATGAAGAACATCATTACTACACAATATTGGACCTTTAAGTATTTATTATTATATCTTTATGAAAGAATTAATTAGACAGATATTAAGAGAAGAGATTGAAAACAATAATCAGGAACCTGAAGTTGTTATCAAACCATCTGAACTTGCTAAAAATAATATCTGCGATAGTGAAAAATTCTGTAGTGCTCAGGGTAAGATTACATTTGGACAATTAAAAGCAATTGTTGAAAGTGCAACACAAAAAAGATTATTTAAACATATTGGTGAAGGTGGATACAAAGCAACCTTAAGATTATTGCCATGGTTTTTACCACAACTTGCTTTGGGCGGTTTTATAACAGCGTCTGTTAGGGCTTTAAATAAAATATTTAGACCAACATTAACTGAAACAACATCATATAAAACATGGTGGGGGAGAACAGTTATGAGAATGTTTGATGTTGCGGAAGGTGAATTACATACTGAAGACCCATTAAGTAGAATATTCTTTATCAGTGATGGTTTAATGACAATGATGAGTGATGTTTATAAGATTAAATTCGCTCATTACATTGCAAACCTTGCAGATTCAAAACCCGATGACGAAGAGGTACCTGAATACTTTGTTGAAAATGAATTGAGAAATTGGTTGAATCAAAAGTTCTTGTTGGACCCACCACTTCCAATGAAAATTGTTAAATAATGTAACTTGATTTCATTGCAAATGGAATACCTTTAACTGGTAAATCATATTTGTTTTTGAACCATTCTCTAATTAACTTATAGAAGATTATTTTTGTTCCTGGCATGTATTTCATTACATCTTCCATTATTTCATGATAAAATCCTAATTCATTACTGGCAATATTATACTGAAAATATTTCAAACCGTTTTCATCTACAAAGTAAAGATTGTTATCTTTTTTCCTTTTTCTGAAAACCAATTTTGATTCTTGGATTATTAAATTTGGCACAACAAAATCAATCAAATCCAAAATCTCTTGTTCATCATATGATTCATTGATTAAATTATCCATATGTTTATAAATATATCAAAATCAAACTATTTATAAAATTATAGACAAATGTAATTTGAAACTATATATGAAAGTTAAAACATTTTATTAATCAAATTTATTTATTATCTTTGTCAGATGAAACCGAATATTAAACAAATTGAAGATAACCTTGAGAATTTCAGAGCTGTTCAATATAGAATGGATGATGAAGGTATTGATTATTGTTTTGAACATTACAGTTCATTTGATGAAATTGAAGATGAAGAGTTCCATAAATTAAGAAATGAATTCTTGGAAAGTATGAAAAAAATACGTTCATACGTTGAAAACAAAATTGAAACATTGTCAGAACAAATTGATGACACAACATGGGGAGATTATTAAAACTAATTATTCTTTTAGTAGTGTTAATTTTTATTGGTTGTCATAGGAAACATTACACCAAAAAACATCCTTGGCAACCAAAAAGAACAAACCGTCTTGATTCAAGGTACGAGAGATGTTATAATCCGTAGTATCAATATATTTATTGGTATGAAGATAATAATTACCGAACACCAATTAAACAACTTATTAAACAGTTTGGGACACGATGTTTCAAATGATGACTTAATTTATGAGGACATTTATGGTTCTGTAGAAGAAACTGATTACATTACTGACTTTTTAAATGAAGCCGAATATCAAGGTAGAAAAGTTCAGTTAGGTAAGATAATGCAAGGTGATATTAAGAAGTTCAAAGTATACGTTAAGAATGACAAAGGTAAGGTTGTCAAGGTAAACTTTGGATTTGGTGGAAAATCAGCCAAAGGTAAAGTAATGAGGATTAAAAAGAATAATCCTGAGAGAAGAAAATCATTTAGAGCCAGACACAATTGTGATAATCCAGGTCCAAGATGGAAACCAAGATATTGGGCTTGTAGAACATGGTAATATGAAAAAATTAATTGTTGCACTTGTTGTCTTAAGTTTTATTAGTTGTAAGACAACTCATAGTGCTGATTATAATACAGTTAAAATAAGAAAACATAACAAGTGTTATTCTTTTTAATTTATAAAGTTTATAACATTTAAATGAGTTTACAGGAGTCAATAAAGAGAATATTAAAAGAGGAAACAACAATTCCAATTAAAGCTAGAAGATATGTTAGTCATCTTGATGATTATTATGGATATGAATTTAACTCAGCTAAAAAATATGTTCATAGATATAAAAACAAACAAAGGTTTATTTATAATTTTATTCATGAATTGTTTGAACGTTTTTATCAAGGTTGGTTAAGTAATGATATCCGAAGATTTACAGATGAGTTTTATGTCATAGAAGATTACGTTAAAGTTTATGTGTTTGATAATCACATTAAACAATTAGAAAAATTATGGTCTAAAACACATAGAGATTATTAATATGGAACCAAAAGAAATTCTAATTAAAAAAGAACAATTCATTCCCATAATGAAAATGTTTTTGGAAGATGTTATTCAAGATAAATTACTGAATAAATATTCTGAACAAAATTTAGATGATGGTTATTATTCATTCAAAATTCATGGAATTGCTTTGGATGATAGATTAGATTTTAATGAACACACAGGTAATTTATATCCGCATTTTAAGGTGTATGGTGAAGGTTACATAAGTCAATATAATAAAATGTTTATAAGTTCATTTATTGTTCATGAAATCAACAAATATTTTAGTAATTTAACTATATCACCAAACGCAAGCTTTACCTTTATAAAGTGGGATTTTCCGAATAAATAGTTAGTCACTCATAACATAAACAACTACGATTGAATTGTGGATGTTAAAATACCTAAGAGTCTGTCTAACTTCTCTTGAAACTTCATTCTCTAATTCATTTTTATCGTCAACAGCAAAAAACGATTCTTTATCAAATATAACATCAATGACAGGGTATAATTCAGAACCGATACCGTCAAATAATGATAAATTAACAACTTCAATTTTAATTATACCATCAAACATTGGTTTAACCAAATTGTTTAATAAATCTTCAATTGAACTTTTAGTGATTTTCATTATATAACTATCCAAAGTATTACTGATGATAATATAATCATTGATATGAAATATCCAAACAAATCTTTATTAATTTTCATGTATATTAACTTTTTTTATTAGGACAATATTCTTTTATCCAATCATCATAATATGATTTAACATATTCAAATTCAGTTTCATATAACATATCTGATAACGCATCATGTAAATCAAAAAACTCTTCATTGTTACCATCATTGTCGCCCCATTGGATACCATACAACTCATCCAAAAACCTTTCAATAGTTATTCCTCTAACATCGGCAAAAAAATCATAAACACCATCTTCATAGTTGTAATTACAAGGAATATAATCCTCCATCTTACGTAAGAAATATTCTTGAATCTTCTTATAAATTCTTCTGAACTTCAATTCATGTTCATTAATAATTTTATTATATTGAGATTCAGTGATGACGATTTTCATATTAGATAAATATATTATAATTAAAATTAAATAAAAAGGGGTTGGGGATTATTAGTTGCCGGCATCACAAAGATAATATCCGAGTATTTATTATAAATGAGTTTACAAGAGTCAATAAGAAAAGTATTAAGGGAGGAAACAAATCCACCAAGATTCATCAGCCCAAAAGTTGATGAAGAAATGTACAGTCTTATAGAGGATATGATACGTATGAAATATGGTGAGATTAGAACTGAGAAACTGGGTAATGATGATAGAGACTTAGATGCAATAGTACTTTACAATTCTGATGGTGATGAAATTGCCGACATTAGTAGAGCGTATTATGATAGAAACCCTGAAGGAAATGCATTATGGATTCAAGAAGATATTGACTCAAATAAATTTGTTAATGACTTAACACAATATATTCCAATTGATATAAGAATAAGAGAAGATTATGTTAAGAATTATTTTTCTTGGAAATATGGTGAGGGAAAAAGAATAATATTTATAAATTCAAAAGGTGGATATTAATGTTATGAAACTACAAGAAACCATAAAGAAAATATTAAGGGAAGAGATTAATTCACAATTAAGACGTAGACTTAACTTTGGTGAAATTGATACACTAATTAACCGAATAAAAATCGGAAAGTTTAAAAAAGACAATCCAATTGAGGATAGCATTGATGCAACAATTCAAATTGCTATATATGATATTATGCCACGTGAATATGATAACCTTACCACCGTAGAATATTTTAAAATTTGGGATGGAATTAAAGAGTATCTAAAAAACAGATACACTGAAGAATTAAGGCAATACTTTGAGAAGAGACAAAGAGATGCTGAGGAAGATAAAAATCCATTAGGGATTAAATATATCTTTGTTAAACATGACAAACCATATTACAATAGTGGATGGAGAGGATTTGCCGAAGGGTTTGATTCCTTTAGTGATATGATAACACAGTATGGTAATTGGATAGATGTTGATTGGGATGAGATAAAAAAGAAATTAGATAATATTAATGATTATCCTGACAATACATTTACAGGAAGACATAAAAGCCGACCATTAAAACTGCTTAATATTGGTGAAGAAGGAAATAGATGGGGATATAACTTTTCTGTTGTTAAAACAATTCCATCTGAGAATTTAAATAAGGTTGTTACAGAAAGTAAGGACCCAAAAGTTGGTACTGGCAAAAAACCTGAAGGTTCAGGTAGAAGATTATATACTGATGAAAACCCAAGTGACACAGTATCAGTTAAGTTCAGAACCAAAGAGGATATTATTGATACGTTAAACAAAGAAAGTTTCAAATCAAAGTCACATAAAAGACAATCACAGATTATTAATTTGATTCATCAAAGAGTTAGAGCGGCATATCAAAACGCAAAAGACCCTGAAACAAAAGAAAGGTTAAAACGAGGTCTTGATTATATTGAAAGTAAAAAAGAACAATCAAAACAAAAAACAATCAGGTTACAAAAGGAAGGTTTGCACGACACATCGTGGGAAAATGATAAAGGTGATAAGATAACCCTTATGGATTTATTAAACGCAACTGAAAATATCCCTGTGGAAAAAATATCGGTAGATGAACTTAAACCATATCTATTAACTTGGGATGGTGATGAGGAAGAAAGAGGAAAAATTGACAAGGCCGATTTACAATATCCAATACTAATATTTGTTGATGATGATGGTTCATTTATATCAATCGTAGATGGTCACCACAGAGCACAAAAAGCATTAAGAAAAGGTTTAGACACAATCAAAGCGAAGATAATACCAATTAACTCACTTCCAAAAAACATTAGAAAAGTGTTTAGCCATATGGGTAAACAAGAAGAAATGAAAGAGGGTGAACTAACTGAAAGATGTTGGAAAGGTTATACTCAAAAAGGTATGAAGACAATGTTTGGTAAGAGATACCCAAACTGTGTAAAGATTAAAAAATAATGAATTTACAAGAAAACATATTAAGGATTAAAGAAATGATGGGAATGGATAATTCTCGTTTAACATTTGATATACAAAAACTTGTGGATGATGGAATTATATTTGTCACAGAACCAGGTGACGGACAAGGAGGAGTCACAAAACCAAATTGGGAGGGTGATTGTAGTGTAATAACACTTCTTAACCTTACAGATGAAGAGTTGGAACTTAATTCGTGGAGAAAAGAGGCAATTGATAGACCATTTATTGAATGTATTCCATATGTTCAATATACACAAAGTAATTGGGATGAAGAAAAATACCAACAAGTAATTGACTCTATAAAAATGAAAGGTGAAGAAATAGATAATTATACAATATGAATCTTCAAGAAAATATTGTTAGGATTAAAGAAATGATGAACCTCAACGAAAAGTTGGAGGACATCAAAGGGGTTCCGTTATATCATAAAACATCAACAATGAGAGGTTTGGATATAATCAATTCAGATTCATTAAAGGGTTCATTACCATCAGAAGATTATTTGACATTAGACAAAAGATTATCAAATACCAAAACACAAAGAGCAATATCTTTTACAAGGAATAAAAATTGGAATCCAGGTCACACAATAGGGGTTGGATTAGATTCAGCAATAGAAGATTCAAATATCACATTTGTGGTTGACAAAGATAGATTGAAAACGAAATATGTGGTAGAACCATTTAATTATTCAGGTATAGATTCAAGACATATAAATACCCATAAGAATGAGGAGTTAGAAGAAAGAGTTCTAACAGATGAAATATATCCACTACACAAATATGTTATTGATATAATATACACAGGAGACAATCTCCAAGTTCAAGAAATTATAGATAGTTATTTAAATAGATGAACTTACAAGAAAACATATCAAGGATTAAAGAGATGATGGGACTTCTTACTGAAGAAAATCAAGAAAAAGAAATCATATTGATTGACGGTACGTCCTCTGCAGGAAAATCACAAACCGCAAAAATATTAAAAGCAGTTCCTTTTTACAAATCAACAGACACAAACCAATGGGTTCAAATTGATAGTGATATGTTTGGATGTGATGATGACCAATGTATTCAAAACAGAATCAAATACGACCACCCTGGTGACGGACCCAATCCACAAGCGGGTGAAGAATTTCATAAACAAATGGCGGAAAAAAGAAAAGGAGGGTTCGGAGAGAATAGAGGAGATACGACAGTAGGTTTCCGTTTGCACCCACATAATAAAGATTTAATAAAAGGTGTTGACTTTAGAAACTGGTATATGGCTCAAGAAGTTAAATATGGTGGACATAAAAAAATTATAATAGATGATATCGGAAATGGTATTTTACAATATCTTCCAAATGAAAATGTAAAAAACTTATTACTACACGCACCAATTTATATATTATTACAAAACGTAGGTGAAAGAAATGAAAGGGGAGATGAACCAAGAAACCCCAAAGATGTTTTATCCCAATACTTAGAAAAGTATGAAGCAACCAAAGAAAAACCAAGTATTGAAATTGGAGACCCAACAACAGAATTAACAAGAGATGGTTTAATTGGGTTACTAAAAAAGAATGGTTTAGATGAGGAATTTATTGAAAACTTTTTAAATGAATTAGGTATAGTTGACAATGATACATACTATATTAAAGTTAAAGATTCATATATGACACCAACAACAAAATTAATAAATGTTGATGCAGATAGAACAGTGTATTTAGACCAATTTAAAGATTTAGTAAAATAATGAACCTACAAGAAAACATATTAAGGATTAAAGAAATGATGGGTCTTCTTACTGAAGAAGAAAATAAACCTGAAGTAAAAGGGGTAAATCACGGAGTTGTAATTAAACAACCATATCAAAAAAATCAAGAGGGTAAACAACTTGATAGTTTTATTATTGGGGTAACACATTTTAATGAAAAATCACCTGTTTATTTAGAACTTGGTGATATTAACCCAAATATTGTTGATGAAATAAAAACGGTTGCCCAAAAATGTGGTTTCTATTATGAAGGTGTTGGTGGTCCTGACTTAATAAACATTAAAAGGTTTTTTGAAAAAGAATTAGGTTTATCTAATGTTGTTGATAATGGGAGTTATGAACCCAAAATAGAAAATGAAAACCCTGATAAAAAATATTTTATGTATACATTTTTTTCAAATGGAAATGCTGTTGATGAAAAAACAGGTCAACCTATGGATGGTATAAATCAAGATAAAATATTACTTGATGAACTTTCAAAATTAGAAGATGTTAAAACAATATATGACTTAATAATTAAAGGAAATGGTTCTAAATTATTTTGGGATGGTTCTATTGATTTTAATGAGAATGATAAAAAATGGTTTATCCAACAAATCCTCAAAACACCAAACACTGAAAATATGAAATTATTACTACAAAGCAAACCTACATCTGAAAACATCAGAAAATTCATTCAAACAGGTTTTGATATTACGTGGGGAAATTTTGATTCAAAAAAAGATAATTTTGGATACCAAGAAGGTAAAAATTTATTGACTAATATGGCAGAAATTGCAACAAAAAAAAGAAGAGAATACATTAAAAACAATCTTGTTTGTGGAATTTATTTCATTGGCGAGGGACACATAAAATCTTGGCAAGAACAATTT
>Ga0222714_10002946_pt1 | contig 17666 bp, 14 predicted proteins | sample C33_3DmetaG_FD_165048 | JGI IMG/M metagenome (GOLD analysis project Ga0222714, IMG submission 165048) | Estuarine water microbial communities from San Francisco Bay, California, United States - C33_3D | ecosystem: Environmental > Aquatic > Marine > Unclassified | place: USA: California...
TGGTAAGTATCGCCCGTATCGTCGTGACTGACCGAGCGCGCGTTCGTTGATTCGTTGACTGAGGAGCAGGCGTTGGAAAAGTTGAGCGACGAAAACACGCGATTTACGTACACGGCGGATGGGCATACATTCAATTACGTCGTTGAGAATGGGTTTACGTACTTAGTCGTGGCGGATACGGAGTCAGGGAGACATGTTCCGTTTGCGTGTTTGGATCGAATCAAGACGGAGTTTGTTCGGGACCACGCGGCGGAGGCGCAGGACGCGATTGCGCACTCGTTGAACAAGACGTTTGCGCCGAGATTGAAGGAGCACCTCGAGTACTGCTCGGCGAACCCCGAAGCGGTGAGTAAGGTGAGCCAAGTGCAACAACAAGTGAGCCAAGTGAAGGAAATCATGATGGATAACATTGAGAAGGTTCTTGATCGGGGCGAGAAGATTGAGTTGTTGGTGGATAAGAGCGACGCGTTGCGCTTCCAAGCCGATAACTTTCACAAGACGGGTCGCCAGTTACGACGTCATATGTGGTGCCAAAATATGAAGATGAAAGCACTCTTCGCGATCATTATTTTGGCGCTGATTTTGGGTCTCGTCTTTGGTTTGTGCGGCAAGACATGCACAGGAAAGAAAGATTAGATAAAACGTCCACGTGGCGCGTTGTAAAACATCCTTGAAAAGACATCAAATGAAAACTGTGCGTACGCGTTCGGACGTTAAGATGAGCTAAGATAAAGTGCATAACTTATTAGTAATGATCGCTAACGTTTATCGCGGATCGCGCTATCGACCTTTCGCGTGAAAGACGAAGAGAGGTCGCGTGAAATCCTGCTTATGTCGATGGACGAGCGCCTCGATAACTTACTTTGCTTCTCTGCGCGCATCCTTTCCTCGTAGTACTCGTGCGCTTTCGCGAGGATTTGTTCGTGCCATATTTCCATACGGAACAATATTTCGCCCGCACGTGTCTGCGCACAAAAGCACAAGGGCTGGCCGTTCATAATTTTCAGCAAGTTGAACTGCCCGACTCCCAAATCCACCTTGTACGTCGTAAAGTTAATTTGCGATTGCCAAAATCCAAACGTCCAAACACGCTCGGTATCAAACACAGGCACATCAGTTTGGTTCTTCTTGCCCTTTCTATGATTTTTGATAATCTTACTAAGAATCTTCTGACGTTGCGGCGCCGTAGTGCCTTCTGGAAAGATGGACATGCTGCTCACGTTTTCAATCAACGGCCCTTCAATATCCTGAACATCACCCTCGTACTCGCAGCTCATGGCTTGCGCGGCGAGCGCAATGGGTGCGAGCATGTACGGTCGATCGGCCGTAGGAGAAGATAGCTGCATGCTGTACTTTTCGCCAAAGGCGCGAACGACTCTCGCGGCTAAACTCAACAACCAACGCGACGGGAGATTCGACAACGGTCTAGCCAATGCTTGACCAAAGACGCATTCATCCATTGGGATCTCTCGTTTAAATTTGCCCTGAACTGCTATTTGAATCGTCCGCGCTCTGCCGTTAAAAATATCTGATGGTGAGTTCTCCAAACCGCGAATGTACACAACCATTTGTCCCTTGAATAGCTCGCTTTCGATGTCAAATGGAATCTGAGCGCGAACCATGTTATCAGGAAGTTGGTTGAATTGTGAAATGGCCTGAGCTGGAACACCTGGAGAAAGTCGCAACGCGCATGGATGGTCCACCCACGTCATGTCCAGTGCCGGCGGGGGATCGGCGCGGTCCTCTGGACGCAGGAGTGGTTGAGTACGGCCCCAAGTACCGAGACGCGTACCGATGGATGCCGCAGATTTAAGCAAGAACGACGATGGCGTTGAAGGCGTGTCGTCTTCGTTATCCATACTTCGAAGTGAGCGCTTGGTCAACACACGCGGCTCCCCCTCTTCAACCATCGTTTTATCCTCGTACAGCTTGTCCGCCGACAAGTCTTCGGAATGGAAGAAACCCAGAACACTTGAAAATGCCACCGTACACACAGTACATATTGCGACGATTTTCAACATGACATCGATGTGCATTTGAATGCCAATCGATCTCACGAGTTGGAGAGCATCTGCCTTGAAAAATGGCAAAAGCACGTATACGGTTAGAGCAATTACGCTGGCGCGTAAAATACTCAACTCCAATCTCAACGTTGAAACCACGCGCTCGACGCGCTCCATCGCCGCAGCATGCTCACTTGATAGTGCTTCTACGGCACCAGTGTGTCTGTCTACCACAGTTCGCACGTGCTTCATCTTTGACTCTACGTTGAGCAACTCAGTGCTCACGAAGTAGCGCGCAGCGGAAATCCCTGGCGCAACCCCTAAATGATACGCATACAAATGAGACCGCTTCTCAAACTTGGTCTTGTTTACTCCTACAATTAATTTAGCCGCCATTAATTCGCTTCCGATCGCCACCGCTTCTTCGCTATCCCTCGCCACTTTCGCCGCCAACATGAACTGCACGGCTTGCCTGCCAGTGAAGCAATTTTTATACTTTGTAAACCCCCGCCGATGCTTCGCACCCGTTAAATAACTTCGCATCTTCACCACGATGTCAAACAAAACATTTTCTCTGTTTGCCGCGCTCAACTCGGCGAGTTCGATGTCGTCAACTTGGTCAGATTCGTCGGAGTCACGGTCGGTGCCGCCTTCATCGTCGGTTGTCCTCGGTGACACTGACGCCTCGTTCGCGAGCGACGGCGGTGTTGACGGTTTAGCGTGGTTGTCGCTGTAGGCATAATCGTCTATGTCCGCAGGCGTCACCACGGGCCGTGATTCACTGAGCGCCATGACGTGCGGCGTGCTAATGCGGACAGTTTAGGCGTTTTCGTTCTCTTTGAGCTTCCAAATTTGGCTCTAGCTTTGAGCGTGAAAAGAGTGAGTGATACGCGATTTAGAAGACTAAATTATGACGACCCAGATAACAATGCTTTGTGTGTGATGTATTAAAATAGCACGCCCGCGCGCGTCAACGACTGACGTCGGTTGCATGCGATTTGGTTGGTTTCGATGGCTCGTCGTATTCGCGCTCGCGTTACTCAGCGCGCTCATCCTCAGCACTGAGATCCGCGGGGACGTCTGCGACAATGGGTTCTTGCGCCGATGCAGCTTCAGCGGACGGAGGTGCAGCCGTGCCCCACGCTGCGGCCGCCGCAGCGGCTTTCATCTCCTCAGTCACAACATCAACGTCGCCCGTAGACTCGACGTCTTCGCCCGCGCCCTCCGTCACCTTTTGCAACGCGCTCGTATCAAACTGCACCGCCACCTCCTCATCTTCAGCCCGAGACACAGGTTCGCCCACTGCCGCGCTTCGCTTTGGCGGAGGTGGCGTACGAATCGCTTGTGCGGTCTCATCCAGCCCGATTTCGTCCCTCAACGTATCTTGAAACTCTCTCGACACCTCTTGCAACTCTTTAATCGTCGGTTGAAACTCTCTCAACGTCGCCCCCAACTGCTTGGCGATATCCGCCAAACCCTTTGGTCCGAACACCAACAACGACACCACGCCAATCACGAGCGCTTCCGGCGCACCGACGCCGAACAGCGAACGCGCGACGTTCGCGTCGCCTCTGCGCCCGCGCGAACCCTCAAACGCTATCCACCCTCGCGACGACGCCGCGCCCGCACCGAGCGTCGCGCGGTGACCGTCGAGCGCCGCGCGCGTCGATGACGCAAACGATGCACTATCGCGCGCCGCGTTCGCCGGCGTCGCGGACGTCGTCGTCGTCGCACCGCGCATCAGCGTCACCGCTGGCTGTTTGCGCCCGACGCGCGCCGCGCCCGGTGCCGCGAGCGGCATCGTCGCGAACATCGGCGCAGACGGCGTGGAAAACATCGAACGCGCGTTCGTGCGTTCGTGCGTTCGTGCGCTCGCGCGAGACGCGGCGTCGAGCGACGACGACGACCGTCGACGAATGCCGCACGAACGCGCAGCCGCAGTCGCTGACGCATGTCCGCCGCAGATTTCGCGCACTCCCCGCGCTCGTCGCGTCCAGCGTCGCTCGACGTCGCGCGCGTCGCGGTGTCGCCTGCGCGCGCGAGCGCGGCGGTGACGACGACGAGCGTGTTCGATCGCGCGCCGGCGAAAGAGACGACGGTTGACGGCGAATGCGATGGCACGGCGAACTCTGCGCGCGCGAGCGCCGCGCACGACGCGCGAGATGATGACCGAGCGCCGATCGCGCCGAGTGCGTCGATGCCATCTTCCACCGCTGGCCCGTTCAGTGGCATTCATCGTCGCATAGACTCCATCGGGAATGCGTTGAGCGATTCGCGCGCGGCGACGACGAAGCGGTTGAGCGAATTGAAAACCATGACGGACGCCTGGCACGCGACACACGGCGCGCACGGCACGAAGATGTGGATTGTTGAGAACAGAAAGATAATTTTCAAAATGATGTATTTTATAGCGTTCTTTTGTGCGCTGACGCTGACGGTGCTGGTGTTGTTCGCGCACGTGTGGGTGGCGTTGGTCAAGGCGATTTCTTTGCGGCTGGCGTATGCGGTGGCGTTTGCTTTAGTTTTAGCCATGGCACCGCCTGCGTTTCCAAACGCCGCGGCGCATGTGTTGGCATTGGTGCTCATGTCGGCGGAGATTGCGTTGTTGTGCCTGAATGCGGTGTTGCTTGGATTGGTGCACGTGGCGATTGCGTTGAATAAATACGTATTGCCGGCGTGGTTTCAACGCGCGCGCGTCATCGTGCGCGAATCCGCGGGTGGGGTAGATCATCGGGGACGAGCGAATGCGCATTACACGGATGAGCGTCAAGCAATATTGGTTGAGCTTGAGCACGCGACGACTTACGCGGAGTGGCGCGCGGTGGCGAGTAAATTGGATTCGTTTCCGGCGGATGTCGGCGAAGGCGGCGTCGCATGGCGCGCGGATGATCACAGCGAAGCGTATGATTCTCGACTTGTTGGCGTGTACTTGAATGCCATGTCGAGTGCTCGTGAACGGAATGACTTGACAGCGCTCGGATTGTGCTTACGAACGGTGTTGCATAGGAACTTTGGTGGCATCGATCGATTACTTGGCTTGCGATTTGCGCGCGTCGGTACAAAGAAACTCGTCGAGGCTTTTCGCGACGAAATCGTGGCGACGATTGAGCACATTGCCGCAACTGATGATAATGAGCACGCGATTGAAATGCTGCAGGTGCTCAAGGAGTCGTACCGTTCGCTCGGTCGCACGGCGCTGTGTTTATCCGGCGGTGGCGCGTTGGCCATGTACCATTTCGGAGTGTTGAAAGTTCTTCTCTCGGAAGGGCTATGTCCGCAGGTCATATCGGGCACGAGTGGTGGCTCGATTGTTGCGGCTTATCTTGGCTGTGTGCCACCAAACGAGCTTCTTGAGACGATTACGCCGGATATTCCGACTCGGTACAGTCGACGTTGGTTTCCTCGGCCGCACAAGATGGCGCTTCACTTTTTACAACACGGTGTGCTCATGGATTCCGAAGGTTTCTCTCAAACAACTAAGGCTTACTTTGGAGACACCACGTTCGAAGAGGCATTTCAGCTTTCAGGACGTGCTTTGTCAATCCAAGTGTCCATCGGATCCCAAACTGGTTACGTGTTAAACCATTTGACGTCTCCAGCTGTATTATTGCGCACGGCCGTATGCGCTTCCTGCGCTCTTCCTGGGTTGATGCGTCCGGTTGAAATTCTTGCAAAGGATAAAAGTGGAAATCTTGTGCCGTTTCATCCGCCCGACGTTAAGAGCTACGATGGCACCATCACTCAAGACATTCCTTCAGCGAGGCTTACAGAGTTATTCAACTGCAACAATTTCATTGTTTCACAAGTGAATCCGCATTTGAATTTTGTTTTACATCTCGCCGAGGAATCTCACGGCCGTCGTCAAAAGACTGCACGAAGTTATCAAAGGCGAAACGCCGTGCAGAAGCTGCTGCGTGTCGCCAATTTCTTATTGCTTAACATCAAGTACGGTATTCAGAAACTTCTCGAGGTTGACTTATTCGATATTCGATTTGTCCGAACGCTTCAAGGTGTATTGATGCAAGATTTCCGCGGTCATATAACGATTCTCCCAAGTCTGAAGTGGCGAGATTACTCGAAAATCGGCGCGCAGCCGAGCGAACGTGATATGCAACGCTTCATCACACGCGGCGAACAAGCCACGTGGCCTCACGTTGAAGTGGTTCGGTACACCATGCAAATTGAAACAGTACTCGTAAATGCGATACGAGCACTGTCAAAACGTGTCGACGCTATGGGCGCTGGCACCGTTAAGCGCACATCCTCTCATGGATTCTTAGAACACTAAATGATCTCTGTATAACAACAAATCTATATTGAACGTGCTCAAAACAAACGCCACGCAGTCCCTCACAACGTACCGCGCGACATGTCCAGCCGCCTTGCCGCCGTGGAAGTGCTCAACTTCTGGTATGGTTACACCCGTCGAGAACTCAAAACCGTCGTTAAGCCAAACAAAGCGCAGATGGCGCTTTGGTTTGGGTCTCGAGAAGAAGATGATGTAACCATCAAAAGAAACTTTGGCGCGCATTTAGCCGAGACGTCCGCCATGTACGACGCCGAGGATACGTTTGAGACGCGTCCAAAACTTCCGTTTGAAGAAATTTTGGCAGACATCATAACCTTGGATCAGTTCACGCGAGTCATTCATCGTAAAACTGGTCGAGCTTTTGAAAACGACGGCAAAGCATTGCGGCTGGCGTACGCAGCTTTGGCTCTCGAGGACGCAGATATGTCTCCTCTCGAGCGAATGTTCGTGGAACTTCCTCTCATGCACAGCGAGGACGTCGCCGATCACGAGCGCTTGCTAACAATGCGCGGCATTGAGATACCGCGAGACGTCGACTCTGCGTTGGCTTCGACCGATTTTGCCGTGAAGCACTGGGCAGTGGTGAAAAAATTTAATCGATACCCGTATCGTAACAAAGCGCTCGGCCGGCAATCCACAGAGGACGAAGACGCGTTTTTAAGCGCCGGTACGAGCTCGTATGGGCAATAGGTACCGAGGCGTTCGTTGTAGCCTGTAGAATTTGTAGTACAAGTAGAAGGGTATAGAGGACTCCCCCGCTCGCGACGGTGACGTCAGACTGCGACGCGCATCTCGCTCGCGTGAGTTCACCGGCACACCAGGTACGTGTGCGCGAACACGTTGCGCTCGTCTGCGCCCTCGCTCGCCCTTATATTCTCTTTCGACGCACCATCGACGCCGTTCTCGTGTGACTAATCGACGTACTTTATCCAAAACGCCATCCGCAGACGATATTACCATGCTTACCGCACGCACGAGCACCTTTGTGTGCGCCAAATCTTTGACGACGACGCGAAAGAGCGCGAAGTCCAAGTCCGTCGTTCGCGGTGGGGTGGTTCGCGTGAACGCGGTAAAGGTTGAGATTCGCCACGAGGGCGAAACGCACGTCGTGGAAGTGGCGGACGGGGACAACATCTTAGACGTCGCGTTAGATGCGGGTATTGACCTCAGGTACGATTGCAAGATGGGCGTGTGCATGATGTGCCCGGCGAAAGTCGTGTCTGGTAGCGTGGATCAGGCTGGTGCTATGTTGAGCGATGACGTCACGGAAAAGGGCTACGCGTTGTTGTGCTGCGCGATGCCGGAAGGCGAAGGCGTCGTGATTCAAACTGTTAGCGAAGATGAACTGTTGGAAGAGCAATTATGCTCGAGCGATTAATTTAATATTTATTCACGCATTTTGTAATTATCTCGCAGTCGTTTTAAAATCACATGAAAATGTTACAAAATAGTACGAGAGCCCGCCTTGCTAATCCGCGGCGTCGTTATTCTTTGAAGCCAGCCTCTTCGAGCGTCTCGAGGGAGTCACTGGGGTGACCGGCGCGGCATCGGCGCCCACTGATTTTCGTCTAGAACTACGACGAGGTGTCGTAGGTTCGGGTTTCGTCGTCTCCTGCACCAAGATTTCAGTCAACGGCTCAGACATGAAAGCCGCCGACGCGGACTGTATGTCACGAAGCGTATCGCTGATAACCTTCCCCATCATCCGTGCAAATGCGTCGGCGACGTTTTCAGGCTCATTGTCTTCGTTCATAGTTTCTTCTTCTAGTACTTCTTTATCCACCACTTCTTTATCCACCACGGTCGCTGTCGTCGACGGCTCGACGTTCTGCATGTATTCAGAGACGTCAAAACCAATCGGCAACGACACTTGGGACGTCACTTCGTCGCCATCCTCATCATCATTTTGCTTGTTATCATCATCGCCGTTGTTCAAATTATTATTTAACGCATCGGTGGCTTGCGAATCTGCCAATATCGGCATCGCTCGCCCGGGTTCCACGCGAACCATCTCCAACGGCGCCGGGGAGCGAAGCGGCGAATACGACGTCGTCGTCTTCTTCGGTGGCGTCACCTTCTGCGCTGATCGCAACAACATCTCCGTCACCTCACGCTGTGCTTCCCTATCTTCTGCGGATCTCGAATGGCTCACCGTAAGTGACGCACTCGGCAATTCAACCGTTACCGACGCCTTTTCCACGTCAACTACGTCGGTGAAATTCAACGCCGAACCTTTATGCGACTGCACGAGCTCCTCCATGCGTGCCCGACTCGCCTTCAACGCACTCAGCGCGCCATCGACGATGGCGCTGACGTGCTTACTCATCGGTGTTTTCGCACGTCGCGAGGGCGTGTACGCTTCGCCGCGCGGCGTCGTCGGCGGTGGTTTATACACGCTCGCGGGCGCCGCGAACGTCGACGCGTCGGGCGCCCATTCCGCCTGCGACAACGCACTCGAAGCAAACGTTCCTAACATCGCCGCGCGCGAGCCCGGCGATAATGACTGGCGTCGTTCGTGCGCCGCGCGTGCCTGCGCCGGCGATCCGTACGCGGATTTGGTCGTCGATGGCGACGCGAGCGCGCTCGCGTCAGTCATCGCTTGCAACGCTTGGCGTACGGATAACGGCGACGACGAGGCGCGAGCGAGCGCGAGGCGGTCGAGCGCACCGCCGTGGGGCTGGTTCGGTGTGTTCGGCGGCGTGCGCGGGTCCGACATGACGCGCGGCGGACGGTGCGCGAGAGAATGGCGCAGGGCGGTTGTCGATTGGTATTCTCTTGTTCCCCTCGCGTCGGCGCTCGCTTCGCGAGGACAGATAAATGACACAACGTGCGTGTGGCACAAGGCGGGGTGATAATTACATGTTTGTACACGCGATTGAGATCGGCGATGATGGCGGCGTCGCGGTTTATTCGAAATCATCGCCAGACTGGTCGTCGTCGTCGATCCACGCGGCGTCGTCGAGGTCGACGCTTTGGAGCAATTCCGTGAGTCCGGTGGCGTCTTCGAGCGTCTTCGGATCGTCGAATACGCGCATGAGGAAATCGTCTCTTGCTGCGCGGTATTGTGAGACGATTGTTGACGAACAGGCGGTGCATCTAGGGAAGCACGGGGCATCGAACAAGGTTTGCGTAAATCCGGCGACAGAGCCTCGGATTTGATGCGGGACGACGCCAAGCGGAGAAGGCTCATCGTCCATGGATACATCTTTGGACGGTGGTGCCGTCTTTGCGCCATGTGCCGAGTGCAACAATGCAACCATGAGCTCAGCAGCGAGTGCGCTGGCGATAGGGGCTAATCCAGGGCGCGTCACCGTACATTGCTGATCGAGAGTGCGGTCTTTCGTGCTATTCGCCGGCGCCATGACGTCGTTGCAAAAGTAACAGCCCAGACGCGACTTTTTGTCACCATCGTCGACACCACATCCATGGCGCATGACGAGGTATGTGTTGAATCCTAATGCGGTGTTGATGCACAATTTACCTTTGTCGGCACAAATTAATGCCGGAAGCCAACGCGACTCGCGAGTGTCAGTGAGCACGTATACGACGTCGTGCTCAGTGATCAACGCCTCGAGTGCATCCACGTCACGTAACGTCTCCGTCTTGCGCTCATTGCTGACGCTGTGCCCAGGCATAGGAATTGACATCATCACTCCTCTGGTCTGCACACCTGGGAATATTTCAAGCAATTTATTCGCCGCCGCTTGCGCCTTTGGAGCGCCGCCTTCCAAGCAATCTTTAAACTCAAACAAAGACTGTCGAACTGGATTGGAATATGACACTCGTCCTGAATCTACAAACGTGATGTGTCTCACACCCCATCCCATCAATGTCCGCGCCACGGCGCATCCTAGCGTACCAGCACCGATAAGCAAACACTTTGTGTGAGCGAGCCTTTCTTGGTTCAATTCAGGCAACAGACGCCATCGCATGAGTTTCAAATTCAAATCTACCGCTTGCGTTGCGAGCTGTGTAGGGTCCATACTCGCTCCGAGATCAACCTTACGTGGGCCGGTTTTCCCTCGAGCGTTACGCTCCCAACCCACAACCTTCAATGTGGATGTGTCGTTGCACTTTGGCACGTCCATCGTAAACGCCACGCACGCTCCAGCGGCGACTCGCCCTTTCCTTAATCGAACGCACACAACATCCAAAGTCGTCACACCCCAACGCACGCTCGCAAGAATCGCTAAATTCCGGAGCGACCATCCGGTGTGCGTCATCGCGCAACACGCATCGGCAAATGCCAAAGTCAACGCCTCGCCTCGACCCGCGCGCTCGACGTATTCATCCAACGCGTACGCGCGCGAGCCATCATCGCTCAACAACCACGCAGACGCCCCGCCACTCGCGAGCCATTCTTCGCATGTTGTCGCAATCAATGCGTCTCTAGCGTTACTCTCGCACATCGCACGCACAGGCGTGGAGGTTATCTTTCCTTCGCTCGCCGCGAGCGCCGGGAATACGAACCAGTACGTAAACGTCCACGTTTTTAAATCCGCGTACGCCACGCACGCGAAAGCGTTCAGCAACTCCGGCGTCCGCTCGGCTCGGCCACTCGTGATGTCATCTATGACCTTCGCACGCAGCGCATCGATCGTGCACTCGCGGTCGTGCGTTACGAACGCGTCCAAAGTGTTTGCGCACGTCAACCGCCCGAGGCGCGTCCACATCTTCACCCGCATCTCCACCCCGCGCGCGCGCTCGACTGACGCGCCATCGAACGCCGACGCGTCGAGTGACATCACCGCGCTCACGTCCGCGTGTGACGCCGCCGTGGCGTACGCGCACACGTCCACCGCGCGGTCGTCTAATTTCGCTTCATCCAGTTTAAACTTTGCGAGCGCCGACCAAAACGACGCATCCGGCGCGCTCGACGGTGGCTCGAACAGTAGCGCCGCGCGCGCGCTGGCGTCGGCGGTATCATTCGCGACATCGCCGGCGTCGTCGCGCTCGCTCGCCATCGTCGCGCGCGCGCGCGGTCGGGTGCGTGGATGCGAATGACGTCGCCCACATAAAGTGACACGACACGCGTCGGACGTCACAACCGCGACGCCTCAGCCGACGCTCGACGCTCGACGCGCGCACGTATTTATACGCCACCGTCGCGCGCGTTACATTCGCATCGCGCCCTCTCGCGCTCGCACACGCGTCCATCGACGACGACCATGGCGGCGGCTCGCATGACGTCGCTTTTACCTTTACGCCTCACGCACGTCGCCGTGGCGCGCGCGAACGCGGTGAAACGCGCCGCGACGGTTGGTCACGCACATCGCCGTCAATCGCGGGCGATGTCGACGCGCGCCGCGGCGGTGGCGTCGTCGAGCGCGGAGGATAACGTGTATAGAGTGATGAGCGCGAATCAGGAAGTCTCGGTGGTGACCGTGGTCGGGACGTCGTTGGTGCGCGAGGCGGCGAGTAGACACCGCACGGCACCGACGGCAACGGCGGCGTTAGGAAGGAATCTAATGTGTGCGCTTTTGCTTGGGACGTTCAAGGGTGAGGATGAGACAACGCAGGTGATGTTTAAAGGCGACGGGCCGTTGGGGCAGTGCATCGCCGTGGCGACGCACGACGGACAAGTGAAAGGATTGGTGAGTAATCCGAACGCTGATCCGCCGCTGAGACCGGATGGGAAGCTTAACGTTGGTGCAGCGATTGGTAAGGGTGTTTTGACGGTGAGCCGAGCGCATCCATCAATGAAGCAACCGTTTTCGGGGACTGTTGAAATTCGCACTGGGGAAATTGCGGAAGACGTCGCTGGTTATTTGCAAGAGTCCGAACAAGTTGGAAGCGCTATTGCGGTGGGGGTGAGCATCAATAGAGATTGTGAAGTTATTGCGGCGGGTGGATACATGGTGCAAATTTTGCCGTTTGCCAGTGATGAGACCATTCGCGTTTTGGAACGCGTCATTCCATCTTTGCCTTCGAGCACCGCGCTGGTGCAAGAAGGTCTCACGGCGCGACAAATCGCGCAGCGCGTGCTTGATGAACTCGAAGAACGTGTTGACTTGGCAACTTCTATGACTCCGTCGTACGGTCCGTGCGAAGAAGACGAGTTGCGCCAACGCATGTTGCGCGCCGTGGCGTCGTTGGGCAAGGAGGAAGTGAACCAAATTCTCGCGGAAGATGGTCAGATCGAAATTACTTGCGAGTTCTGTAAAACGACAAGCATCTTGACGGAGCAAGACTTAGTGGCGGCGCAAAATGAAGTAGAGCGTACATGAGCAGTAGCAGTATAATTATTTTGATTGTCATTTTTCAATTTACAAATACGGTGGTTATAACAATTCTAAGGTAGTTCTTGTGACTCAACGCGTTCGGCGAAGAGATGCGATAGCCTCGGAAAGTACTGGAGCGGCCTGAGCATTTGAGTCTTTCGTCTGTTCAGGTTTCGGATCGTAAATATCCGCAAGTTGTACACGGCGAGGGTTAGCATTCATGGCTTCTTCAATCGCCGCTACGTATCTGTACATACGATGACAGTCAAGCCGGCGGATTCTTTCCTCGCGATTAAATTGACGCAACGCCCACAAGCGCTCAAAAATAGTCGGCCCAACGCGCTGAAGAGTTGCCATATCTATATCATCCACGGTTGAATCCATGCCTTCGCTCGCAGCGAGTTCTTCCTTGACGCTTTCAAATGAAGCTTTTGACAAGGCTCCAGTGGACTGCATCAGCTCCTCCACTTCAGCCTCAAGTTCGCTTTCATTCGTTGGCAATGAAAGAGATGCTAAGAACGTACGTGCGCGATTACGTACGGCACCGACAAAACGCGGTTTGTTCTCCGCCTCCGCTGGAACGCTATTCATTTTCGAAGGTGCGCCCATTACGCTATCGATGGACATTTTTTGTTTCCACATGATGCCAGCCGCACCCCATTCCCGTGGTAAATCGGCAAACAAGCCCGGGTTGTCGTTGTCCAACAGTATACCTTCACCTAAATGACAATAGGGACGTCGCACGAACGGTCGAGACATTGGTAACAGCGGGATGATGTCGTCCTTTTGCACGATTCGTAAAATTTCCAAGTCCTCAATCGCCTCAGCCGTTTCCTTCGGTCCGAGCTTTGGTGACCCGAACGTCACCACTCGGCGCACTTGTACTTCACCAGACTTGTGATACAGTAATGCTAATGCGACAGCTGCCGCACCTCCAAGGGAATGTCCCGTGAGTTGTACCTTGTAGCCTTTTATAAGTAACGGAGCAAACGCCTCCCGACATTTCATAGCTATGTTACGGTAACCGCGGTGCATCGGCACTTCTACGTCATCCTCTTTCGGCGGATCCGTACCAAGTCTGAGATTCTGCGCCACATTTTTATAGTTCTTCGTGCCCCGCAAAGAAATCGTGTGCAGTTTTTCCTTGTGATTCGTAGTGACAATCGCGCGTTGTTCGCACGAACTCAGCTCGAGCACCTTGACTTCCTCTTTCCTCACCTCGAAAAATGCCAATATATCCGCTTCAGACGACCCATTCAGCGATGCAATCTGTGCTAGTCTATACAGTTCATCGAATGATCCAACCACTGGGAGTACGTTCTCAGGGGACGTCCCGCGCGGCATGTTTATCTGTCTAAGCCACGACGGCGCGAAGCGCATCGCCTCCACCGCGCGATTTCTCAACACCCCCAACCGCTGTCCACTCACCGCGTTCGGCGGCGCTTCATCCACTGAGACCTTACGATCATCCACATTCGTCGATGCGTGCGCCCGCGCGTCACGAGACGATGCCCACGACGTGCGCGCGCTCGTCGATGCGCCTTCAGTCCGTCGAGCTCTGGCTGAACGCTCGCGCGAAGACGCGTGTAATCCGCCCCCATGCGCGCGTTCGGCGACCTAAAACGCGCGATAAAATACATGAACTGGTTAGATGGAAAATTCCTCAATCACTGCGTCGCGCGCATCCGCGGCGTTCGAGATCGCGCGCGCCGCGAGCGCGCAAGATGCGCGGCGACGACGTCCTCGCGTTCGGCAAAAGCACCGCGCGCGCCGCAACGACGAGCGGCGGCGGTGCGACGCGCGCCAGGGCGCGGGATCGCGGGCGTACCTTGAGTTGGATTCGCGTGCATGCGATGCGAAACATCGCGCGTTCACGCGGGCTCGCGCGAGGCGTGGTGTGACGCGTTTCGCGCGCGCACCGTGGCCGGCCGGTCGCTTTTTCTATCCAAAGCTCTCCAGCTCCGCTGGCAACTTTTTGCAAGTTTTTGGCGGACACTGAGGCGATGGATTTGTGTGCGTGTGTGTTGCAGATGCTCTATATGTTTTATTATATATCGTCTCCACCGAGAATGTGCGACTGGCGTCAGGCTAAAAGATTCGACGTCGCGTGCGGGCGCGCGAAACACCGCCCGCGACGCGCGTCCTTGAAGTTTTCTTCATTCGCGAAAATGAAATAACAGGCTTGCGTTTGCTAAGATTTGTTTTTGCGAAAATATCGAAATGAAAGCATCGCGGGCACGCGCTGGGGACTTATTGCGCACCGCGGCGCTCACGCATGGCGTTGAGTTCGGATGCCATCAAAAAAGCGAGCTCGATGGCTTGGCTCGCGTTCAAGCGCGGGTCGCAGTGCGTCAAGTAGCGCTTCTCCAAATCAGAGTTGGAGATGTCGACAGTACCGCCGGTGCACTCCGTGACGTCTTGACCGGTCATCTCTAAGTGAACGCCACCCGGAACCGTGCCCATCTTTTCGTGAACTTCGAAGAAAGCCATGATTTCATCGCGAACCGCCTCGAAAGGACGCGTCTTGAAACCGTTGTCCGTCTTAATCGTGTTCCCGTGCATCGGATCTGTCACCCACAATACGTTAAGCTTGGCGTCCTCGATCGCCGTGATGAGGCGCGGAAGGTGTTCACGCAATTTCGCGGCACCCATGCGCGAAATCAAAGTGATACGGCCCGGAACGTTGTCCGGGTTCAACGTCTTCACCAACGACACGACGCCCTCGCCGTCGCTCTTGTCGGAAATTTTGATGCCGATCGGGTTGGAAATACCACGGAAGTATTCCATGTGCGCGCCTTCGGGTTGACGCGTGCGCTCGCCACACCACAAAAAGTGCGCAGAGCACCCGTAGTATTCTTGCGTGGTGGAGTCCAAACGCGTCAAGGATTCTTCGTACCCCAAGTGAAGCGCTTCGTGCGCGGTGAAGAAGGACGTTTGGTTCATCGCCGGGTGCGCCTCATCGATGCCGCACGCCGCCATGAAATCAATGGCGGCATCGACGCGCTGCGCGAGATCTTGGTACGCAGCACCCTTGGGTTCGCTTTGCATGAAGTCCAAGTTCCAGTCGTTCACGCGCGTCATCGCGGCGTAGCCACCGTTGCTGAACGCGCGCAACAAGTTGAGCGTGGCGCACGACTGGTCGTACGCCTTGATCAAGCGAGTCGGATCGGGTCGGCGCGCTTCGGGCGTGAATTCAACGCTGTTAATGTTATCACCACGGTACGACGGCAAAGACACCCCACCGATCGTTTCCAAATCCTCCGAGCGAGGCTTGGCGAATTGCCCAGCCATGCGCCCGAGCTTCACCACGGGCACCCCCGAGCCGTACATCAACACGACGGACATTTGAAGCAACACACGGTACGTATCACGCACCGTATCCGCACGGAACTCCTTGAAACTCTCCGCGCAATCACCACCGAACAACACGAACGCATCCCCACGCGCCGCCTTGGCTAACCTTTCTTGCAAGTTTCTCGACTCCCCGGCGAACACGAGCGGCGGTCTATTCTGAATCTCCGTCAACGCCGCCGCGAGCTCCTCTTGATTTTCATAGTTTGGTTGCTGCAACGCCTCCCGCTGGCGCCACGACGTCGGCGTCCACCCCGCAAGGCTCGCTCCAGTCGTACTCACGCCCGCCGAACCCGCCTTCTTCGTCGTCTTGGCTTGCGCCCGAACGCTACGCGTACGCGAAAAAGAACCTCGCGTGTCAGTCTCGACGTCAATCAATCGTCTCCCTCTCACCCGCGCACGCATCGCACCACCACCCTCCCGCGCGCGCACCAATCGCTCGAGATCACACCACCACCTCACGCACATCGCGCACATCGCGTCCACGCCTCGCACACCCCTCGCCCTCGCGCCCTCGCGCCGAGAGAAAAGATCACCCCATCCAGGGTATCCACACCACCCATCGCGTCGCCCGCGCGCGTTGTACCTACCTCACCACCCGTCGCGCGTTCGACGACGACGTCGTCGGCATCACCGTCGTCGTCGTCGTCGTCGTCGTCGTCGTCATCCCTCGCATCGCCATCATCGTCGTCGGCGTCGTCGTCGTCGGCGTCGGCGGCGGCGCGTCGTGCGATGGCGCCGACGGCAAGCAACCCTTCGCCGGGACACCCAGAACAGGGGTGGTCGTTTTCCCCCGTGAATCGACCGAAATCGACCGATCGCGACCAGGGCACGATCGGGGACAAACACGCCGAATGTCCGAACATACTCATCCGCGCGTGGACACCCGCATCCATCCCTGCACGATCGATCGATCGATCGATCGATCGATCGATCGGACGTGTGGGTTTTTTTTGTCGCGATCGACCCCATCGCGATCGCGACTGCAGTCGATCGACCTCGAGGTCGATCGATCGATCGATCGATCGATCGATCGAACCCACGCGGGGGGTTTGGTTTTTGTCGCGATCGATCGATATCGCGACATCTGGACAGATCGATATCGATATCGAGCTCGCGATCGATATCGATATCGATATCGATCGATCGAGCTCGCGATCGATCGATCGCGATATCGATCGCCAGTCCAGCGACGTCGCGCGCGCCACGGCTAGGGAATATCCGGTCGACGTCGATGGTGGTCGTGACCCGCGTCAGTGCGCGACGACACCGGACGACGACGGTCGACGGCGCGCATCGATACGGACGAACGACCGAACGCGGGCGTATTTAACGACGACGCACACCGCGCGCGCGCGCGGTCGACGACGACGACGACGACGACGATGATGGCGACGGCGATGCGAGCGCCGTGGCGCGCGACCGTTCGCGCGCGTGGCGCGCAGCGCGGCGCGCGGCGCGGGGCGATGGGCGCCGCGCGACGGGTCGTGCGAGGTACGTGCGATGCGATGCGTTGATGATGCGTCGTTCGTGAGGTGTCGCGCGTCGCGCGTGGGTTCGACGGGATATCCAGCGGCAGAGACGCGAGGAGGATGATTTGATTTTTGATTTTTTTGAATTGAAACGCCGTTTTGGCCGTTGACTGATGGATGTGAAACGCGATACGCAGCGCGCGCGGTTGGGGTGTTTGATGGCGATGACGCGCGGGATGTGGTGCCGGCGATGCATGCGGACGTTGCGGACGCGGAGGAGGCGGAGGAGGAGGAGGCGGTGCATGTGCAG
>Ga0222714_10002948_pt1 | contig 17663 bp, 19 predicted proteins | sample C33_3DmetaG_FD_165048 | JGI IMG/M metagenome (GOLD analysis project Ga0222714, IMG submission 165048) | Estuarine water microbial communities from San Francisco Bay, California, United States - C33_3D | ecosystem: Environmental > Aquatic > Marine > Unclassified | place: USA: California...
TTTTTAAATTTTTAGAAAATTTAGAATTTTTTAAAAAACCTAAAAAACCATTGCAAATAAAATTACTATTATTAGTAAAATAAAAATTATATTTTTTATTTTGTTTTTTATACAACCAATCAAACACTTCAGGTCTTCTAACCAAAACATGTTTTTTTCTATTTTTGTTTTTCCAAAATTTATTAATTAAATATTTAATTTCTAAAATTTTTTTTTTATCTGGATATTTTAAAATTTTAATTCTGGTCACTGCTTAATTATGATTGAGCTATATTTTTTACAAGAGAAGTTGAAATCTTTATAATAGTTGACGACCATGACAATCCCAGACCAAAACCCGCTAGAACAACTAAATTTTTTTTTTTAATTTTATTAAGTTTTATACCTTCGTACAAGGCTACAGGAATAGATGAGGATGTAATATTTCCATATTTTGAATTAATAATAAATTTATTATCTTCAATTTTTAAAATTTTTTTAATATTTTCTAACATATAGTTATTTGCTTGATGAAAGACAAAATAGTCAATATTCTTTTTTCTTAATTGGTTTTTTTTTAACAAATTTCTTATGCAATTTGGCACCTCTTTTATTGCAAACGAAAACATTGCTGGTCCATTCATTGCTAAAAAATTACTTTTTTCTTTAATTTTTTTTAAACCACTATTATTAACTATTAACTCATTTGCTCCGCTACCATCAAAACCTTGTTGAAATTTTTTAAAATAATTTTCTTTAGAACTTTCTACTATTGTGCAAGAGGCTGCATCACCAAATATAGAACTAACATTATAATTGCTTTGATCAATATATTTGCTGTAAGTATCACTTGTAGCCACTAATACACATTTGGCTTCTCTTGAAATAATTAAAGAATTAGCCAAACATAAAGCGTATACAAAACCTGAGCAGCCTATATTAAGGTCTATTGATGGAATTTTTTTCTTAAAAATTTTACTTTGTATAAATGAAGCATTTCCAGGTATGGCATATTCATTTGACTGAGTGCAATTAATAAAAAAATCAACTTTTTTTAAAAATTTTTGTTTTATTTTTTTTGCCGCTTTGATTACTAGATCTGATGCATATTCATTTTTGGCTGCTTTGTACTTAAAATTAATTCCTGTTTTGCTTATAATTTTATCTCTTAATTGTTTATTTTTGATTAAACTTTGTACCGAATAGTTAATACGAGGCACATGAAAACTTATATTAGTAATTTTAGGCATTTTTATTTAAGTGAATAACCACCATCACAAACTACATTAGTTCCAGTTATCCATTTAGTTTTATCTGATAAATAAAAAACTATAGAGTCAATTAAATATTCATATTTTCCAATACCTAGCAAATGTTTTTTGTTTAAATCATCAAAATTTTCATTAGGCAATAAGCTTTTTAAATTATTATAAATTTCACTCTCTAACATTGATGCAGAGATCGAATTAATTCGAATTTTTTTTTTGGATAGCTCAGAAGCAAATGACATTGATATAGTGTTTTGAACTGATTTAGTTGAGGAGTATAATGTTAAAAAAGATGAGCCAGTACTAGCAGCAACACTCGAAACTAAAATTATAGATGCATTTATATTATAATTATTCGTTTTAGAAAATTCCTTAATTAATAAAAAAGGAGCAATTGAATTTACATTAAAAGATTTAATTATTTCGTTTTCATTTAAGCTTTGCAATGGCCCAAAACTATAATATCCTGCACAATTAACAAATCCATCATATTTTTCATTATTAAAAATTTTTTTATAATATTTTTTTATATTTTTTGTATTAGAAAAATCTATTAAAAATTTTGTATGATTTTTCTTATTTTTCATCATATCAAAAGTTTGCTCTAATCTTTTTTTATTTCTTCCAATTAATGAAATTTTGCATCCCATCTTATCTAATCTACAACTTAACTCTCTTCCCAATCCAGAAGAAGCGCCAGTAATAATTATATTTTTATTTTTTAAATTAATTTTCAATCTTTTATATCAAGAATTTTTGCCAGATCATTTGTTATAATGCATTTTTTTATTACATCAGGCTTAATATTTTTTTTATATTTCTTACTTGCAACAGAAAGATAGACCATTATCGCTAAAGAATCCCACTCAGGAATATCCTTTAATTTTTTATTAGGTCTAAATGTATTTTTTTTTACATCAATTTCTTTTTCCAAATGATTCAGAAATTTTGTAACTAAGTTATTTGGACTCATTATTCTTTATAGCATTAAGTACTTTTTTGGCAAAGAACTTAATTTCCTTTTTATAATTTAAAAAAGACAAGGCCACTCCATCGACATTGCATTTTTTAATTTTATCTAATTCATCTATTACAGTTTTAGGAGAGCCAATAATAGGGTAGCTACCAATGCCACCTGCCATTTTTTTTAAATTATCATTTTGTAATGATTTTAAAATTTTATTTTTTGGATTATTAGCAATAATATTAGAAAAATTTTTTACTGCTTCTATATCAATTTTTTGTTTTGCATAATAATCGTAATATTTTTTTGCATCTTTATCAGTTTTTTTACAAACCACATGACATAAGACAAATACCTTAAAGTTTTTTTTATATTTTTTTGACTTTTTTTTTATTGAAAGCACTTGATGTTTTAATGCTCTTATATCGCTAAACATAGTGACTAAAATATCTGTATTTTTGAATGCAAAATCTCTCCCCTCTTTTGAAAAAGCAGCAGATAATATTTTAGGTGATTTTTTTTTAAAAAGTATTGGTTTTGAAGATGCATTTGTTACATTAAAGAAATTACCTGAAAAATTTACTTTTTTTCCACTAAGAATATTTTTATAAATTTTTATCCATTCCGCTCCTTGTAAATAAGAATTTTGTTCAGGATTAAAATTTGTATTAAACATTTTAAATTCTCTAATATTCCATCCACAAACAACATTTAATAAAACTCTCCCTTGGGAAAATTGATCGATAGTTGCCATTATTCTTGCCGCATGAGTAGGATGAATAATTGAAGTATGCATAGTAACTATAAGCTTAATTTTTTTTGTTACTGTTGAAATTGCTGATATAAAATTTGAGGAGTCATATGTCATACCAGCAGGATCTGTTTTTCCTCCAAAACCTAACCATCTCTGAACTGAAAAAATATAATCAAAGTGCTTATCAGCAAATTTAGCTACTTGAATAGACTCTTCTGGGGAAGCTGACCACCTAAATTTTGATGTTGTCATTGCAATTCCAGAGTTTGAGTTTAGTGCAAACAAAGCAAATTCAAGTTTTTTTTTCATTCCATATTTTATTATAATTTAAAATGTATATATTTAAGAAGTATGAATCATATATACGTCATAATGTACCATCACATAAAATACAAAAAAGATAAAAATGCAAAATATTTTAATTATTTAGAGGTAAATAAATTTAAAAAACAAATTGAATATCTTAAAGAAAATTTTACAATAATAAATCCAAATCAAAAAAAAAAATTTTTTTTCAAGGAAAAAAATAAAAAATTATGCTGGTTAACCTTTGATGATGGTTATTTAGATCATTATAAATACGTTTTCCCTATATTAAAAAAATTCAATATATTTGCATCTTTTTTTCCTATTACAAGTGTTTTAATGAATAAAACTCTGCTTGATGCAAACAAAATTCAAGCAATCACTAATATGTCCAAAAATAATACAATAATTTCTTTTATCAAAAAAAAATTTTACGAAAATTATAAAAAAAAACTTGATTTAAAAAAGTTAAAAAACAAATTAACCAAAGAAGGTAAAGAAAAAAGAAAATTTGATAAACAATCCACATCTTTAATAAAAAATCTTCTTCAAAAATATTTAGAAAAAAAATTTAGAAAAAAATTGATAAATGAATTATTTTACAAAACAATACCTAATAATAAATTAATTAATCATAAAAATATGTATATGAAAGTTTCTCATCTTAAAAATTTGAAAAAGTTTGGCCATGAGATTGGTTGCCATTCTCACAATCATGAATGGATTGGAGAAATGAAAAAAAAAGAAGCACATAAAGAAATACAAAAAAGTATAAATTATTTTAAAAAAATATTTGATTGCAAGAATAATCAAAACATAACTTTTTGCTATCCCTATGGGTCTTATAATTCTTATAGTACTTCACTACTAAAAAAAAATGGAATCAAGTTTGCCCTTACAACAGTGCCCAAAAAATTTATTTTTATGAAAAAAAATTGTCTAAAAATTGGAAGATTTGATACAAATGATTATCTCAAATTAATTTGATTTAATTAATAATTTCCATATCACTTCAAAATCTTTTTAGATCATTATGTTTATTTCAAAAATAGTTACACTTTCTTTGTTTCAAAAAATAAGTTCTGTGATAATATTATTTTACAGGTAACTTTATAAATCATTGTTGCTATTAATTTAATTCAAAAAGATTTCTATACAAACTATAAAAATAATTCTATTTTTAATAACATGATATTTCTACACATAGGCCTACCCAAAACATATACAACTACTTTGCAATTTCATGTTTTTAAAAAAATAGCAAAGCAATTAAAAATAAATTATTTTTTTTTTGGACAAGATGAAAAATTAGATTCATTTAAATTATACAAATTCTTTCATAACTTTGCAATTTCTTCAAAAAATAAGAAGCATAGATTTAATCAAATTAATTATAAAAAAAAAATTATTATTTCTTATGAAAATCTATCAATTTCCAATTATAAAAATTTACCTAAGAATATACATGAATCAGCTAAAATATTAAAAAAAAACTTCAATTCTGAAGTAAAAATTATTATTACTATTAGAGAACCTTTTAAATATTTTAATTCATTATACAATCAATTATACAATGTAGGTAAAATAATAAATAAAGATTATTTTATTAAAGATTACTCAAAATTTAAAAATTTTTCTTACAGAAAACTAATTAGTTATTATACCTCATTTTATAAAGAAGTAATTATTTTTAAAGTGGACAGTAAAAATTTTACTAAAAATTTATTTAAATATTTTAATATTAGTAAATTTGATAAAAATATACTTAGTTACAAACATGAAAAGAAATCTTTAAGTAATTTTTCAATGAAAGTGTTGATATTTTTAGATAAATTTTTTAGATTTTTCAAATTTGATTTATATATTTATATTAAATTTATAAGAAATAAACTTAATACCAGAAATAAAACTTTATCTCGCTGGCTTGACCCAATAAGAATTTTAAAAAAAATTGATAAATTTTTAAAATTAGAAAACTCTAGTCAAATTACAAAAAATGATTTTAATTTCTCTAAATTAAATGATGAATATAAAAATTTGCCTGACATTTTAATATTAAAAAAATAATTTTTAATTAAATGAAAAAAATTTCTAATTTTTTATAACTGAAAAAGTCATGATAAATAAATTTAAAAAAAATTTAACTTTTTATTATTATCTGAATAGAATTATTAAAATCTTTTTTTTTTTTAAAACATTTTTTTTAAGATTTAAATTTTTTAGACTAAAAAATATTTTGTTAATACCTTCTAGACATTTAATTTGTATAAATATTTATCATGAATTAAACAAAATTTTTTCAAAACATAATCTTGATTATTTTTTAATGTCTGGATTATTACTTGGAGCTATAAGACAAAAAGCCTTTGCTGGTAGGCCTAAAGATTTTGACATTGGAATCTTAGATAAAGATTTTAAAAAACTGCTAAAACTTAAAAAAGAGATAAGTAATAAATTTGACTTACAAATTGCCAAGTACAAAGACCAAAAAAAAAGAAAATTTTTAATTAATAAAAAAAATTTTTGGTTTAGAATAAATGGAGTATTGGTTGATATATTCATTTTTAAAAAAATTAAAAAAGGAAAATTTTTATTTTGGAAGTGTAATAATCCTGAAATTGACTTTTTATTCCCATATAAAGATCTCATAAAATTAAAAAAAATTTCTATTTATGGAAATTTTCTTGTGCATATCCCAAACAATGCTGAAAAATTTTTAAAAGATAAATACGGCTTATATTGGAGAAAAATTCTTAATACCAAGGAAAGTAAGAATTTTACTTATTCTATAAATAAGTTTAAAAATACAAAATGATTATTCAAAAACTATCACAAATTAATAGTAAAATTAATTTTTATAAAAAAGATTTTAAAAAATACAAAATAGAAAAATTTACAAAAATTATTGAAAATAATTTCCTTAAAAAATTAAATAATAAAAAAAAAACTCACTATTTATTTATCGATCCTATTAGTTATTTTAAATCAAAAGTAAAAGAAAAATACTTATTACCATTAAATGTTGATAAATTAGACGGAAAAATCGAAAATATGCATTTAATATCTGAATTAAAAAAAAATTTTTCAAAAAAAAAAATTTTTAAAAAATTTTTAGAAGCAAAAGGAAAGCGCAAAAAAATAAACATTATAAATGTAATTTTAATTAGATTATTTAATTTAAAAATTTCAAAATATTATTTTTATAAAGATTATTATTTACTTTATTTTCAATCTATAAAAAAAATTTTAAGTATATTAGATAAAGATTTTAATTTTCTTGGAAAATCAAGCTACAATTGTTTTTGGCATAAAAATAAAAAATTTAAATTTGACTTTAAATTTGTAGTCTCAAAACTACATAATAGTAATTCAAAAAAAACATACAAGAATTCTATTTTTGGTTTTCCTCAAAACTTATTTAATGAATTTGTTAAAAAATTAAAAAGAAATAATCAATATTTTGATTATATTAATCTTAACAATAAATCTGTAGTTATAAATTGTGGGGTAGATAAGGGCTATGAAATTCCTGAATACTTAAGCTATAATATCAAACATTTATATAATATTGATCCATCTGGAGAAAAGTATCTTCATTCATATGTAAAAAGCTGGAATAATTATTTTAGAAATAAAATAACTACTATTAAAAAAGCTTTATATGACGATAGTAGCTGTTATGTTTATAAAAATAATCAAATAACTAATCTTAGTTCTATAATTAAACAATACAAAATTAACAAAATTGATTTAATAAAAGCTGATATTGAAGGTGGTGAAAAAAAACTTATAGAAGAACTTCCTCCTATAATAAAAAAATTTAGACCCCAACTTAGTATTGCTATCTATCATGTCGATAATGAAATGAATAATAGATTTGCTCATTTAACATTTTTACCAAAAGAACTTTTTAAAATATGTAAAAATTATTTATTTTTTATTGAACACTACGCTTGGGATAGGAGAGAAATCATCATTTACTGTATACCAAAAGAAAAATATCAATAATTATTTAAAATTAAATACCTATTATTTCTAACCACTTTGGTGAAAATTTTGAATTTGAATCAATAAGCCACCCTTTATCAATACCAACTTTCTTGGGCTCAATACCATATTCTTCATTAAAATAATTATTAATATAATCTAAATAAATACTATTTAATTGTTCGCATGATAATTGAGATATTTTTGAGCTATTCAAGAGAAGATCAGGATTCCATTTGAAATGTTCATCAAAAATAATTTTTTTAAATTCAACTAAATTTTTAATTTTTAAATATGGATACGAAACTATTGACTGATTTATACCGCTTCCAACTTCATAAGTTTCTAAAATTAAATTTTTTTTATTTAACAAAGAATAAAGCGAGCCACCTGATACCTGACCAATAATAATATCTGAGGAAAAGCCACAAAAAAAATTATAGAAATTTTTATTTAATTTTTTAAATTTATCATAATAAATAACCTCATTACCAAATTTTTTTATCCAGTCAGGCTTATCAAAATCATCTCCTGTTATAAATACCTGAAATCCCTTTTCTACTAAATTTTGAATAATAAATTTATAATCTTCTATTGGTCTTGAGTCTCTTAATATATTTCCAATATCTAATTTTGGAAATTTCATTAAAGTTTCACGAGAAAAACTTTCTCTTTTACCTTTATATCTTAAAAAAAAACAAACTCTTTTTTTAAGATTTTTTACATAAAAAAAATTTAAAAAATTTTTTTTATCTATATCTAAATGACTAAAATTAAATTTATATCTATTTTTTATTATTTCTGGCCAAATCCTTGATTCGTATCTTTTATAGTATTCATTAGTTAATTTATTATGATTAAAGTAATGATCGATATATATTTTTTCTATATAATTATATATAATTTTTTTATAAAATAATTTAGAAAAAAAAATTACACTTTTAAAAAATAATTTTCTAGAAAATAAATCTAAATTAAATCCTAAAATAGCCGTTTCTACAAAAAAAATATTTCCGGGAAACATTTTATTTATAAAAATATTATGTCTTTTTTTATTATAAGCAAATAGCAGTAACCAATTTTCATTATACCTTGACATAAGATACAACGGAGTAGTTAATGTATGCCCAAAACCACCCTCGAACTGGCAATATATTATTTTATCTAAATTTTTGCTTATAACAATTAATGATTGAATAAATCTTTTAAAAAAAAGGGGAAATAAACCTATGCTTAAAAAAAAGATAAAGATTTTTTTAAATTTTAAAATAATCTCAAAAAAAAAATTATTCACTTTTTTTTTTCTTTAATTATTTTATCAATAATTGATAAAAGAATTACAAAATGAATAATTTCAACTTGATTATAACTTTGTGAATTTATCCAAATATTTAGGTTATTTTTTATACTATTAAGTTTATTGTTTTTTTTAAACCCTGTTAGACAAACTGTTTTAATTTTTAATTTTTTTGCTAAATAGCATGCTTTTACAAGATTTAAAGAATTTCCACTACAACTCAAAAAAATAATTAAATCATTTTTATTACCATAAAAATTAATACATTTAGAAATCCAATTTTCGTACCCATAATCATTTGAAAAACAAGTGATTAGATCATACTCATTAAATGTAATGGATTGAATGCCTGCATTTTTTGTTAAATCTACAGCAACATGACTTGCGGTAGCTGAACTACCTCCATTTCCAAACAAAATTACTCTACCGCCTGTTTTAGAAGTTTTTAAAATTAGCTTTTTTAATTTTTCAATTTTTAATAAATCTAATGAAGATTGAATGGTATATATTTTTTTTATATAAGACAAAAAATAATTTTGCATAATGTATAATATATATTATTTATCACTTTGTCACTTCAACATTTAAGTTGATAAAAATAAAATATCTTTGAGTCTCATTTTACTTTGGTTTTATATCAAAACACTTATATTTTGTTGAAAAAAATATTCTGTTTATAAGGTCAACAATTTTTAATAAGGAAAGATTAATATCTAATAAATTTTAAAAATCGAAAAAAATTTAAATTTATTAAATCTATGAATAGTTAAAATCAAAGATATTATTTAATTTTTGGGCAACTTTTATTTCTGTTTTTATTTAACGAATAGATTGCAATATATTTTACCAATTTTTAATACTTTTATCAGCTTTAAGACTTATAAAATTTGGTCCTTTATTTCTATAACTTTTAAAAACTACTTCTTCTGTTTCATCTCCATTTTTTGGAAAATAAGATTTAATATTTTTAAACAAGCTCATTAATTTTTTTGCATTTAATTCTGAATGTGTTGGTCCAAGATTTGGATAGTCAGCAAATCCAACCAAACAAACATTCACTTTTTGTTGATCGATATCTAATTTAATTTGTTCAAATGGTCTTTCAATTAAAAAAGGAGTTATTGTGTAAACCCAAGGTTTCAACCCTTCCAGGGCCATTCCGGCAGCGACTCCGATGATACTTTGCTCGCATATACCCATGTTAATAAATTTTTTTTTATGATTTTTTCTAAAATCATCAAAAATTCCATAACCTATATCTCCCACTAATAAAACTATTTTATCATCTTTATACGCAAGCTCATTTATTAATTTTCCAAATCTTCTTCTCATTTTATTCCTAATCTTTTTTGAGCAATGATAATATCTCTATTGCTAATTTTTCTAGCATGCCAGATGGGATTATTTTCAAATTCCTTTATTCCCTTCCCTTTAATTGTGTTTAATACAAAAGCTGTTGGCTTTCCGTTTTTTTTATTTTTTTTTAAGGATTTTATTAAAGAAAAAAAAGAATGACCATTTTTGATGTCGATACAATTCCAATTAAAGGCTTTAAATTTTTCGATTAAGCTATCTAATGGAAGTGCATCATTTAACATTGTTAAAGCTTGAATTTTATTATAATCAATTAATACTATTAAATTATCTAACTCATGTTTTGCTGCTATTAACAATGACTCCCAAGTAGTTCCCTCTTGACACTCTCCATCACTCATCAAAACATAAATATTCCCTTTTTTCTTAATTTTTTTTTTTGCAAGAGCCATGCCAGTAGCAATAGGCAAACCATGGCCTAAACTTCCTGTTGTGCAAAAAATCCCATTTTTTTCATCAATTTCTAAATGAGTTTTTATTTCAGTTTTAAAGCCTTTTTGCCTTAACAATATACAAAGTGGAAAAGATGCATGAGCTTTGCTTAGTATAAATTTATCATTTTTTTTTAAAATTATTTCATAAAGCACTAATAATACCTCAATTATTGAAAAGCAGCCTCCTAAATGAGCTTCTCCTTTTTTTATAAACTCTAAAAAAGTTTCTATTCTAAGATCATTTGCTTTTTGTTGTAATTTTTTGATATCCATAATTGATTAATTTTATTTTAATGCATGTTCTAAAAATTTTTTAAAATATTTCTTATCTAAAATAGATTTGCTTGCATAATTTTCAGCATTGATTGCAGCTGAGATTGATGCGATAAAAAGAGAAATATCCATAGGTATTTTAGATTTTAAGCATGTTGCCAGTACTGGAAACAAAGCATCCCCCGCGCCCACTTTATCTATGACCTGCCTAGCAAATGCTGGAACTAAAACCACTTCTTTTGTTTTAGTTGAGTAAATTGTCGCTCCATTTTTCCCATGTGTGACTGCTATAAATTTACATCTAATAATTTTTCCTAATTTTTTAATTAACTCATTGCGATGTGAATTTTTATCTCTAAATTCTTGTCTTAATTCTGTTTCGTTCATCAAGACAAGATCTGCTTTTTTATATGCTTCAATAGTATGATAACCAGCGCTAAAAGCATTTACTTGAGCATTTATTGCCACAAATTTATTATATTTATAAATTTCCTCTATTAATTTTTTAGTAAAAAAACCATGTCCGTAGTCTGCAATTATCAACAAGTCAGAATTAAAAATTAGACTTTTAAATTTATTAATTAATAACTTTTCTTCAATATTGGTATATTTTTTTTCTATAATATTATAAATACCAAGAAGCTTGGTGTTATCAACTTCTTCGACAAATCTTTTTTTGACAATTGTAGGTATACTTTTTCTTATAATAAATTTATAATTTATGTTATTTCTCAATTCGGATTTGATTTTTTTTTTAAAACTATTTATTGAGCCTAACGTTGATAATAAATTAACTTTTTTAGATAAAGCGGCTAAATTTTGGGCTATAGGTAATACACCACCTAAATACTTTTCAGAATTTTTTTCTTGCAGCACCATATAAGACTCTTTTCCAGATTTACCTATTGCTTTACAGAAAGTATAATCATCAATTAAAGTTTCACCAAGAACTAATGGAATGTTTTCATTTATTTTATCTAAAAAACTTATAATATTTCTTGGATAATATTTTTTTTTTATTTTTGACAAAAATTCACTTTGTTCTTTACTATAAAAAAATTTATCATTAATTATTTCACTTGAGCTAAATGTTTGACCTCCAGTAAAAAATATTTTACCTCCATATTTTTTAACTTCATTTTTTTCTAAATCAATTTTTTTCGTAATATCATCTTTAGATTTTTTGTAATCACTTCCCTTTACATAATAATGAGGTTTAATTTTTTTAATTACATGAATTGCAGATTGCTGGTTGCTTAAAACAACATAATCAACTAACTCCAAAGATGACACGGCATGAAGTCTCAATTTTTCTTTAAAGTAAGGTTTGCCAGGTCCTTTCAAAACTTGATTATCTGCCGTAATTGAAACCACAAGTATATCAGATTTTTTTTTTGCTTGCTCAAAATGATAAATATGACCTGGATGAAGCAGATCAAAGACTCCATGACACAATGATATTTTTTTTTTATTTTTTTTTAATAAAGAAATTATTTTTTCTAATTCAAACAAATTGTAAATTTTTTTTTTCATTTTAAATTTAATTTATTCATTCTTTTAATGTTATAATATAAATCATTATTTAAAGGATCTTCAAATAACTGCTTTTCAAAAGCAAGTTTTAAATCACTTGCCGCATCAGAAATAGTAAACTTTGTTTCAAAATTTAATATTTTTTTAATTTTCTTGGAAGAAATATGATACGATCTATTATCATCAGTTTTTATTTTTATAATCTTGACGTCATTTCCTATATTTTTTTTAACTTCTTCTGCTATTTCATTTACACTTTTATTTTCCCATCCGGCATTAAAAATTTCTCCATTTACCTTATCTGTTTGAGCCTCTATTAATATCTCATAAGCCCTTACCATATCACTAATATGAATGTTGGGTCTTAATTGATTTCCACCAAAGATAGAAATCTCTCTTTTATGAAATGCAAGATTAGAAAAAATATTAACTATAACATCTAATCTTTGTCTTTTTGAATATCCACAAACTGTAGCGGGTCTAATTATAATAGTTTCAAAAAAATTACTTTTATAGCTTTTTAAAATTTTTTCACAATCTGCTTTAAATTTAGAATAGTCAGTTAAAGGCTTCAATGCCATATCTTCGTTAACATCTAATTCTGATTTAATTCCATAAACACTTGATGAGGATGCGTATATAAATCTTGCAATGCCACTCTCCATGCTAGCCTTTACCAATGGTTCAAACGCATCAAGATTTATTGATTTCCCCAAAATTGGATTTAGTTCAAAACTAGGATCATTAGAAATGCAAGCTAAATGAATTACAATATCATGATTTTTAAGACTTTGTCTTAATAACTTTTCATTTCTAATATCTCCTTCGATCAATTTAATTTTTTCAAAATTTTCAAATACATTTTTTCCATATATAAAAAGATCATACACAGTAACGTCATAACCTTTTGAAATAAGATAATCACTTAAAACCGATCCAACATATCCTCCCCCTCCAGTTATAAAAATTTTTTTCATCCTAAATATTTCATCCATTCTTTGGTCGCTAAATTAATTTTTTTAGGTGTCCATAATGGGGCATTATTCCAATATTCAATATTATTCATCACTGCTTTAATACCAACTTTTAATGAAATTTTTGGTTTCCATTTTAAATATCTCTTAATTTTTTTTATATTAGCTTCTGTTTTTTGAGGCTCCCCGGGCCTCCAAGGAATAAATTTTATTTTATCAGATATCAAAGATGCCAAATAATTAACACTTTCAGAAATACCGCTACCAAGATTAAAAACTTCATTTTTATATTTTGATGTTGCTGCTTTATAAAAAGCATCACATACATCACTAATATACAAAAAATCTCTTTTTTGCTTTCCATCTCCAACTACTGTTAAGGGGTAATTTGATATTTTTTGTTTTAGAAAAACACCAATCACAGCTCCATATACATTATTTGTTCTTGACCTAGGTCCATAAGCATTAAAAATTCTTAAAGAGATAGTTGGGATTTTATAAAGTTTAGCCCAATGCAAACAAACCTGTTCCCCTATATATTTTGAAAATGCATAAGGATGCTCAATTTTAATTTTTTGTTTTTCACTTGTTTTATTATTATGAATTCCATAACAAGAAGAAGAGGCGGCATAAATAAATTTTTTTAAATTAAATTTTTTTTTTACTATATCCATAATAATTGCTGTATTAACTGCATTATTTTTAAAATAATTTAATGGGTCTTTAATTGAAGGAATTAACTCCCCATGTCCTGCAAAGTGAAAAATATAATCGATTTTTTTAATACTATTTATTTTGCACATTTTTTCAAAATTTTTGATATTACCTTTAATAAGTTTAAAGTTTTTATGATTTATTGAATTTTTTAAATTTTTAATTTTTCCTGAAACAAAATTATCTATACCATAAACAACATGTTTTTTTTTTAACAAATAATCTGTCATGTGGCTGCCAATAAAACCAGCACAGCCAGTAATTAGAGTTATTTTTTTCATAAATTTTTTTATAGAAATCTAAAACTAAGTTTTATTAATATTTAAAATCAAATTATAAATAAATTATAATAGAATATAAGTTTTTTTAACAAATATTGCAAAAAACATATCAATTATTTAATTATAAAATAAAAAAACTCAAAAAAATTATAAAATTATAAAAATAATTTATTATATAATTGCCTAGGCGCTCCTCATTTTTAATATTTAATTGTCTGTTTTTATTAATAATTGTAAGACTATAAAAAACCTAGATGTCTAGGCTTTTTTGAAGTTGGTTCTTGAAGTTGAATATAGTCTTTTTTATAACCATCTAAAAACTCATTCACTTTGTGCTGCAAGCACAAATTTCCACACATTTTTTGTGCATTGAAATATGATGATGATAAATAATTCATTACTTCCCAGTATCTTTCACTAGACCATATCTCTTTGAATCTTTGATTTGTTATATTTCCTATGTGAAATTTTTTAAATTTTTCGTTAAACAATTGTCCACATGGTGCTATTAAACCTGAGCCTGACATTTGTAATAAAAATGGTGGTCCGTAGCATCGTTGATATGTCCTAACGCCTTTAGATTCAATTTTTGACCATTTAACTCTTACTTCATATTCATTATCAGACATTTTCTCAGCTTGTTTTAATAGTTCATAATGTTTTTCATAATCTTCATAATTTAGGCCCAGAGATCCATATTCATCATCGCTGCAATGTTTTATAATTAAATAATCTGGTCTAAGCTTTTTACCTAACTTAGCCAAAGGTATAATTTGATCATAATATTGTGGCATAAAAACCATTTGCATTCCAATTGTAACATCAAGCTTTTTTTCTTTTTTAATCTTTACTGAGAGTTCAATGTTTTTTATAACACGATCAAACCAGCTTTCTTTACATCCCATAATTTCTGCATACCTTTTAGGTTCGCCGGCAGAAATATTAAATCTTATATAAGTTAAAAAAGGTAAAATTTTTTCTAATTTATCTTCATTTAAAAGAAAGCCATTCGTAGCACATGACATGGATATCCCATTTTCATGGCCTCTTTGTATGGTTTCTACAAATACAGGTGATACGGTGCTTTCTCCGTCTGAAACTAAACTTATGCCCTTTACGCCTATTTCAGCAGCATCATCTAAAAAAGAGAATATATGATCTTTATTTATTACAGATCTGTCATTTTCTTGAGTCATTGCATAACAAAAATGGCAAGCGTAATTACAACTACGTGTGAGCGCCATATCAATTGTAACAGGTGCAATTCTTTCACCAGCTGCCCAAGATTTAATCCTGTCTTGATACCACTGAATTTTTGTGCCATCTAAAATTAATTCTTGTGATATTTCTTCACTAAGATGACTTGCCATTTTTTCAAAATTATACATAAATCAAATTTTTAACCTTCTGCCCTTATTTTGATCGATAGCATAGTCTAAATATACAACCAAACCAAGATCTAGTTGATTTTTTAAAAAAATTTCAATATCCAGACATGTCTTAGGTTTAATGTTTATATTTATTTCATTGTTCATAATAATATAAACTTCATTATTTTTTTGAAGATTCTTAAATTTAACTGCTTCCGTTGAAAAAAAAAATTTTTTTGAAAATTCTTGTATTTTATTTTTTAATTTTTCAATTTTTAAATCATGTTTTAATTGCAACCAATCACTTGAAGAATCGATGTGTTGAAAATTATTAATTTTTTTTATATTTTCAGAAACAAACAGTAGGCAAAAATTTCTAAAAACTATTTTAAGCTCTCTATAATTTTCATCAATATTTTCAGCAAATATAAGTCCTTTTTTATATTTAGTACTTGCAAAATCTCTTAACGAGTTCTCTACTTTAATCATTAAATGTTCGAAAGACTCTAAAATATTATACTCGCTTAAAAAATACATAGATCTTTCAACAATTTTTTTTTCTTCTTTGGATAATGATTTATCTTTATAGTATAATTTAGAAAAATATTTTTTTGTCTCATTTAATTTATAATATATATCAAATTTTTTTGTTACATAAATATCCAAATTTTTTTCATCCGTTGAGAACTTATCAAAACTATTATTCATAAAATTTTAATTTATGTTTATATTAAGAATATTTCCCAACAAACTAAGATTGACACTGCGGTTTTTTGATAGTCTATTTAAATTAATTTTATCTAAATCATTTTTGTTAAAGTATACACTTAAATTTTTTAATTCATAATCTTTTGCCGATGAAATTAGATCCGAAATACTGTCATTAATATCATCTCGTGGCACCCAACTTTCTAAAAATTCATACTCATTGTCAAAACCTCGACTTGTTGATGTCAAAAGTTTATTATAATTTGATATTATCTTATCAAAATTTAATTTTATCATAAAGTATGACTAGTTTTTATATAAGCTTCTTACTTAAATTATTTTTATTAATTATTTTATTTCAAAAATTTTAATACATTAATATACAATAATATCTAATTTAAAAACTAAAATACACAAATTTAAAATTTAGAGTGGTTCTATAAATAATCGTTATTTTTAGATCTTGAGAACTGACATTAATGACACTTCAGCAAAAGCTATTATTTTGTTTAAGTTTATTTTATTAATTTTCTTAATTATATGATAATAAAAATTATCATTTTTAAATACATTAACTTCTATTGATTGCTAAATGATTAAAAAAAATAAAAAAAAAGGAATAGTTTTTTGGATTACAGGGCTCTCTGGTTCTGGAAAGTCAACCATAGGTAAAAAAATATTAAAAGAAATAACAAAACTTTATGGACCAACTATTTTAGTCCATGGAGACGATTTAAGAAATATTTTTGAAATAAAATCTTTTGACAGAAGCAGCAGGTTAAAAATTGGAAAGCAATATACAAAATTTTGCCACTACATAACCAAGCAAAATATTAATATAATTTTTACTGTTATAGGTCTTTTCCATAAATTACATAAGACAAATAGAAAAATTTTAAAAAACTATGTAGAAATATACATTAAGTCTGATATTAAAAAACTTATTAAACAAAAAAAAAGGGAGTTTTATCGAAATAACTCACCCAATGTGTGGGGCATAAATATAAAACCTGAGTTTCCAAAAAAACCAAAAGTTGTTATTAAAAATAATTTTAATACACCAATAAATAGTCTTGCTAAAAAATTATTAAAAAAAATTAAAAAAATTTAATTATTAAATCTAATGGCTGATTTTTAATTAAAATTCATTAAACTTTCGGTAATTTAAGTTTTTTTTTAAAAGGAAATATTTTATCAGTAATATTTAAAGAATAAGATAAAGTTCAAAATTAATTGATACTTTGAGATAAATATTATCAGATTTAAAAATTTTTTCAGTGCATAAATCAAGCCAATTGAGCTATTAGTACTGGTTAGCTTCACGCGTTGCCGCGCTTCCACACCCAGCCTATCAACGTCGTAGTCTACGACGGCTCTATAGGAAGAACTAGTTTTGAGGCGGGTTTCCCGCTTAGATGCTTTCAGCGGTTATCCCTTCCGTACTTAG
>Ga0222714_10002949_pt1 | contig 17659 bp, 19 predicted proteins | sample C33_3DmetaG_FD_165048 | JGI IMG/M metagenome (GOLD analysis project Ga0222714, IMG submission 165048) | Estuarine water microbial communities from San Francisco Bay, California, United States - C33_3D | ecosystem: Environmental > Aquatic > Marine > Unclassified | place: USA: California...
TTAGTTTTACAGAGCAACATGAAAAAAAACCAGCATCTTTATAATGTATTATTTTAATCATTATAATAAATAATATATTTAAAAATAATAATTATTGAACTTATAAAATGTTATTAATAAAATTAATGGGTGGTTTAGGTAACCAATTATTTCAAATCTTCACCTTGATCTCTGTATCAATAGATAATGCTAAAGTATTCTCAGCCATTTGATATAATATTTTATATTAAAATATAATAATCATCGATCATAAACTTACATTTAGATGTTACCGAAAATCTATTTGAATCCTTGTATTTAGAGAATGGTATTACCCTAAAATCCATGCTTATTCTGGTTTTCCCAGTGTGGTTTATTTTATTGTAATGTTTACATTGATTTAAATATCCTATCCAAATATGATTTTTTTCTAATTTAAGATTTTCATAACTATCATATTCGATATTAGAATTAGGATAACTTTCATAATATAAACTATTAGTATCAAACATATCAGTTATAGATAATATAATATTGTATTCTTCTATTGGATGATTAAATTCATTATCATAATGTAATCCGATTATATCTTCACTAGGATCTGTTTGTCTTTTACCTATATTACTATTATTTGGTAAATGAAATCTTATATTTGGTGTTTTTTGAACAACTAATTTATCTTCATTAAATATAGGTTTAATCGTATCATTAATAAATTTAGTATAAGTATCTGTTATAACGGAATATTTATCATAATAATTGTAATAATCTTTAACAAAAATAGATTGTCTATCATTTACTCCAAATATTGGTATATTATCATAAAATATTTTATCATTATGAGATATTAAATTGGTATTTAATAGCCCATGTATTTCATCTAAATTATCTGTATAATTATATTTTTCTGTATATATATCCTGAATTATATTTTCCCAATCAATGGATGATTTATAATGATTATTATGATGATCCATTTATATTTAAAACATTCAACTTTAATATTTAAACTAAACGAATAATTGAAATAGTTTTAAAACAAGTGAACTTCAAGAATAAAATATTTAAAATAATGATTATAAAACTTATTATAAAATGTTATTAATAAAATTAATGGGTGGTTTAGGTAACCAATTATTTCAAATCTTCACCTTGATATCTGTATCATTAGATAATGATATTGATTTTAGAATATTTGAATATAAAGATGATAAAGTATCACCATGTGATAATAAGTCATTAAGAAATACATTTTGGGATACACTCTTCAAGAATATATATGATAAAACTTTCAAGAGTATAAATGGTCCTATTTATCAATACAATGAAAATGGATTTCATTACACAGCTTTTCCGAAAATCAGAGATAAAAGTAATAATTATAGTTTATTTGGATATTTTCAATCATATAAATATTTTCAAGATAACTTAGATAAAATTTTAGATTTATTGAAATGGCATGAAATAAAGCAACCCTATGAAAATAAATATGATTATAAGAATACAGTATCATTACATTTCAGAATAGGTGATCTAATTGTGGGAGAACATAAATGTCATGGTCCAATATTATCTATCAATTATTACAAGAATGCTTTAGATAGATTAATAGCAGATACATGTAAAAATGATTGGAATATATTATATTTTTATGAAAAAAATGATAAAGATATAGTAGACCGAAGTATTAATGAGTTAAAAAATAAATACCCCAATTTAAATTTCACTGGAATAAATCATGATTTAGATGATTGGGAACAAATGATATGTATGACTTTTTGTAGTCATAATATTATAGCGAATAGTACATTCAGTTGGTGGGGTGCTTATTTAAATAATAATGATAATCATGTTTATTATCCTGATGTATGGTTTGGTTCAGCTATAGGGGATAAGAATTTAAATGATTTATTTTTAAATGATTGGCACAAAGTAACATGTAATGAAATTAGTGATAGTATCAAGATTAAATTCCTATGTGGGTTTTCTTCTAATTCACAATGTTTAAAAAGTTATATGAATGTTTATGATATAAAAAACAGAAAATATAAAAATATAGAATTTGTAGATGATAATACATATACACATTTAGTGATAATAGGAGATTTAACACAAGAAAATACAAAATATATAACTGACCGAAATATAAGTTCAAATAATATTATAGGATTTTCTTATGAGCCTCTTGAGTTCTCAAGCTTTCAATGTATAAATATGATAAAAGAACATGTATCTGAATATTATATCAGTAAAGCAGAAAAACTAAACCATGATGTATTCAAAAATGGTTATACATTTCAGTGGCATACATGGAAAAAGAATCTAACAAAAAGAATAGATAAGAAGTATAAAATGTCTATTATTCTATCTTTTAAAAAAATAGTTCATGGTCATATTTATAGACATCTGTTAGTAGATGAAATATTAAAAACAGATATGGATATACATATATATGGAAATGGTTCTGAAGAGCATGGCAAAGACAAAAGAATTAAAGGAGTATTCGGTGAACTAGAGCCATATAAAGATTATAAATATCATATATGTATAGAAAATACACCAGATACAAAATATTATATATCTGAAAAATTTACTAACTGTATTGTATCAAATACTATTCCAATATATTATGGTGCTGAAAAGGTAAATGAAATATTTGGCGAAAACTGTTGTTATAAATTAACTGGAGATATCTCAAAAGATATGAAATTAATAACAGATATATATAATAATAGTGATAAATATACATTAAATTTAAATCAATCACAACATGAATTATTTAATGGTCGTGGATCATTGCCTGAGTTTTTATATAAGAAATTTAATAATATAAAAGGTTTCTATATTAATTTAGAAAGTAGAAAAGATAGATTAAAACATATTAATAATAATATTCAAAAATATAATTTTTTTAAGGGTTTGAAAAGATTTAATGCCATTAAGAATGTAGATGGAGCAATTGGTTGCACTATGAGTCATTTAAAATGTTTAGAATTATGCAAAAAAATGAATGAAGAATATTATTTAATAATCGAAGATGATTTATGTATTTTAAATGAAAACAATTTTCTAAATTTTGTAAAAGATTTTGAAACCATCGAAAATGATAAAAAGTGGGATATAATTGTATTAACTCCAAGAGGTGATACACAAAATGAAAAAATAGGTAAATTTAAGAGAATAAATAATAATCAAACAGCTACCGGATATGTAATAAGAAACCATATGTTACAAATATTGATAGACAATTTCAAAGATGCATTAGAATTGCTATGTAAGGGTGTTCATCCATATATTAGTGCCCTCGACCAATATTGGAAAAAATTACAAGATAATTACAATTTTTATTATTATAGTGATATATTTGCTGGTCAATTAGTAAATTATTCAGACATTGAAAAGAGATATGTCAATTACAATGATAGATTTATACACCAATCTCAATATTAATCAAAATCTTTAAAATATAAATCAGAATCTATGTAAAATAAATTATTTTTATATTTTTCAGACAATAAATATCCTAATGCATGATCTTCTATAATCCTAGATTTTAATTCAGTTTCAATAGTTAGATAGTGTAAAATGGATTTTTTAGATAATATTATTAATCTTCCATTAGCATACAATGTTTTTTCTAAATAAATATTTTTATGATTTATTAATTCAGGTTGTGTTAAATAATATTCTGAAATATGGTCTGGGCAATCTATTAACTTACCGCCATAATCGTATTTTTTACTGAATGAAGACATAATATGGTTATAAAAGTTATCATCTATTAATTTTTGATCATCATCTGTTTTTATTACATATTCAAAATCATATTTTTCTGTTAATATTTTAAATGCTTCATATGTTTTGGAGGATAAATTAATATAATCATCTTTTTCTTTAACATAAATTATATTCTTTTCATTGTCAATATGATTATTTTCTATTGATATATCACCAATAACATGGTAGTATTTTATAAAAGAGGGTAAGTCTTTTAACCATCCATTTATTTGTTTTTGAGCTCTAGTATCATAGTATTTTTTACATGATTGTATTAAAAGTATATATTTTTTATCAGTTTGTATATTGACAACATCTTGTGGAATTCTTTCTATTTTGTCTAGCATTAAATGATTATAATTTGTGAATCGTTTTTCAATATCGCTATATACTGGTCTTTGGGTAATTGTTCTGGGTAAAATCATGTACCATTTATCTACCGCTTGTAAACGCATCCAATGACAATCTATTGCGTTACTATTGTATTGTCCACCTGGATCTTTTTGTAGCAATTGAAGTCCTTCTTTTACATTTTGTATTAGTGAATCATAATAATGATTTTTAACTATATATCCGGTTGTTGTGAAACTATTACTTATTCTAAATGTGTCTTTGTATTGGGTTAAACGGACGGGAGGTCTTATATTCCCAGCTAATAAAAAAACATCAAAATCCTGATTCATGATATCTTTAATTTTATCATTATACCATTGTTTTCTCATAAATTGAATATCATCTTCAACTATGACTATGTATTCTAGATTCTGTTCTTTTGCCATAGTTAATAATTTTAAATGACTCATAGTGCAACCAACTCTTCCATGATTCTCATCTTTAATCGCATCAAATCTTTGATATTTCCAACCCATATCATTTAACTCGCTTTCAACTTGAGATTTACGTCCTGTTCTTTCTTTGAGATTAATATAATAAACATTTTCTAACATATTTATATTTTGTAATGTAAATTTATGTTTAAATAAACTTATTCATTAAACCAATGTTTTAAACTTTTCATTTGTAATATTATACCGGATGGATTACTATGATTAACATTTTCTTGTGTTAATAAATATAAATTTGGATTTTTCTTTTTAAGATTCATATAAGATTTTTTAGCGAATTGATAGTATATAGTTTTATCACTCGTTCCATGACATACCCAAATATTCTGCTTTTGAACTAAATCATTTAAACTCTTTGTGATAACATGACCCTTAAACCCTATGATACCACCTAGTTTATGAGGGTAAGTAATACCAGAATCAATTGCAACACAACATCCTTGACTTACACCTAAAAGATATATCTTACTCGGATCATTATAATATTTTAATTCTTTATCTATGATTTTATGGATTTTATTACGAGTTGATACTAAATGATTTTCATTGATAACTGGTTCTTTATCATTGTCCGACGTGAGATAATCATACCAAGAGTAATATGATTGGTCATTATAAATCGATATTTTCCTTTTGATAGGATTCGGAACAATATATTTAATTTTCAAATGAGGTAAAATAGAATTTAATTTCGTTTTATAATATTTCATACTTGTTCGGTCCATTGTAAAACCAGGTATTAAAATGATGCTAATATCATATTTCATAATATAATATAATCTTATTTAAAATTCCAAAAATAATATATAATATATAATACATAATGAACAGTTTAATGAATACTATTTCTCATATATTATACAAAGTAGTTATTTTAATTCTAATATCCCAAAAATATAGTATGAAAAATAAAGTAGTATTAGCATGTTCCCTGTTATTAATGATACAAATTGTATTACAGATTATCTATACTATTAGTCAAAGCTCTTATATTTGTGGTGAAGGTAGAAAATTTAAATTCTGTGATTATTCTTGGTTTACTTCTTATAGTGAATCAAATATAAATTATATGTTGGATATAATACCGACTTTAATAATATTAATCTTATTAGTTAAAAAATAATTCATCGTAATTTAAAATATCTCAGTATTCAGGTTGTTCTCCATTCCAGTAATCTTCTGTAAATTCAATATCATATTATGGTTTCAGTATAAGTCTACCTAATATATTTTCTTCCCATGCTGGAAGCCAAATAAATCCTCCATCATTGTTCACATTGTTTTTGTTGGGGACATTTTTTATTCGCAATGAGATGCTAGACAGATCAAATATGTATTACCATCTGGTAGTAGCATTAATGCCTCTTCGCCATCGCAATCGGCGCCTGTCTTTCGCCAAAATAATTCTAGGAATGGTTTATTCCTCACTGTACCGAAGGGCATCTGTGTGGTTTCTGAGTCCATGGATATGGTGATAACCAATGGCCTGGTTCTATCCCCTTCTTCATCCTTAGGGGATTCGGGTGGTATCCCTTCTCCGAATGCTGCGATAGCCAACTCTTCATCCGTCATTTTTGCCCAATTGTCCGATGAATTCATTGTTCGCGGAGAGTCTTTCTCGGCACTTAAACGACTATTTAAACCTCTTTGTTTTAGTTTGTAATGAATGATTAGAATGGGAAATCAAATTTTTAAGAATTACGAATTTTTAAGGACTAATCACATAGATAATTCTCCTGGTATATTTTAAAAATTTTTATTCACACCCATTTTCTTAAGTCTTTCGGATATTTTGTTCAACCAATAATCCACTTTAATAATGCCTTTATTAATATTATATCCATTATATTTCGTTTCAATATATTCTGGATTATTGATTATTTGTAAAATGTTATCTAAATCAGAATATATCATGCTATCTTCAAATATTTCTTTGTATTTTATATCAGATATTGGTATTGAATTTAATCCAATACATTCATAATGGCGATAACAATCATCTCTATCACCACTTGTTGATATAGTAAATTTACTATTTAAAATATTTTGTAAGTAGTTTTCATAATCTAATGTATTTGAATCAATTGCATTATTCAGTTTTAGTTTTCTCCTAATATGATTTGGTTTTAAATGTCTGTGAATATTAACAGGGGAATTATAACATAAATTGTTTTTTTCATCTAAGTTTTTTTCATTTCTTTCTAAAAAATACTTATATTGATCTACATAATAATGATTTATACCATATGGGAAAGCCATATATTTTTCATTATTTTCATAAATCGGATTTTGTGATATCCATAAAATTATTTTTTCATTTTTTAGAAAATTATCTGTTAATTCGTTCCTTTGTATTTGGGGAAGATGATATTGAGATGTAATTACCACTATTTTACATTTTATTTTTGGTAATAATTCATTAACAAACTTATAGAATAGGTTAACTGAAACTTGAATTATTTGACCTTCTTTTATTGTATGTAAATTATTATTCATCAACAAATCATTTGATCGAGTATATTTTTTTAAATTAAAACCTATATACACAGGGCCGGGCATTACTTCATCTGAAAAATAATGATCACATATTAAATATGGTGTTATTGGTGTTACAATTTCGTCCATTATTTAAATAATTATATTTATATTTATATATATATATATTTTTATATAAACGCATCTATACCATACATGCTGAATGATATACCGATTGAAATCTATAAAATCATAATAAATTATCTTGATATTAAGGATATATATAGTCTCTTATATATATCAAAGGATATCAATGAAGAATATGGGAAAGATAAATTCAAGGGTGAATATTATCATAAATACTTAATTAAATTCATAAATAGGGATTATGATAAATTTAAAAATGAGTTATGCTATGTTAAAAATGGTTTAAATGAATTATTTATTTATAGTTTGTTACATATTGAAACAGTGTGGTTAAACTATCAGCAAGGGTTTCACAATATGAATTATATCTATGAATGCATGTTAAGGGGATGTCGTATTGATGATGAAATCATAGACGTTTTGAATAGCCGAGGTAGACATTTTTATACATTCTTTTATGGTGATTTATTGAGATGTATGGATAAGGATAGGGAATCTACACAAAAAATTATTGATAATTGTAAGATTCTAAGAAGTTTACACACATCATTTATATCATATCCTAAATTAGTTTAAAAATAAATAATAAATAATAAATTATATATAAAATGCCGATTGCCTTTGATATAGAAAAGTTAAGACAAAAATACAATTGTATCAACTATTTTGAAACTGGATTATGGGATCCCCGGGGAAATGTATCATCCAAACAAGCTTTAAGATGTGGTTTTGATAAAATTTATTGTATTGAAATTAGAAAAGATTGGGTAGAACTAGGTCAAAAGGTATTTAATGAAGATATAGAAAAAGGTAGATATAATTTATATTTAGATGACAGCACTAATATGAAAAAATATTTAACTGGAGATGATTTTAACAATAAAACTATGTTTTTTTTAGACGCACATGTAGATAATGCTAATATTCATAATTATAAAAAAAGATGTCCTTTATTTGAAGAATTATCAGCAATTAAAAGTCTAGAAAGGAAAGACAATATAATATTGATAGATGATTTGCGTATTATAAAATCGGCATTCCCTTGGGGTGAAACGAGTTATGGTAACATAGATTTTTTAGAACAAATTAAGATGAAAATACTTTCAATAAATGAAAATTATAATTTTTCAACATTAGATGGACACATCAAGGATGATGTATTAATAGCATACATATAGATAATATATAAGGTAAGTAGGTGTCGTATAGATGATGAAATCATAGACGTTTTGAATAGCCGAGGCAAACATTTTTATACATTCTTTTATGGTGATTTATTGAGATGTATGGATAAAGATAGGGAATCTACGCAAAAAAATATTGATAATTGTAAGATTCTAAGAAGTTTACACACATCATTTATATCATATCCTAAATTAGTTTAAAATTTATTGTGAATGATGTATGAATTTATTTAATGAATTCTTTTAATGCTTGTTGAAAAGAATTAGGGTCTTCTGCTTTCATTTGAAAATTTGATTTTGTTTAAAGATTGTTTATTTAAATAAACAACTAAATATAAAATGAACAATACATATGATGAAACAGTAAAATCACGTTTTGATGATATCATCAAAGATGGTCCCAATATCAATACAGGTATCTTAGAAATAATTGACAATATGATTGATTGGGGGTGTGCGGATGATATTTCGATTAAATATATTAAAAATTGCCATGAAATGTCAAGACCATTTATTGAATTATCAGATAATTCAAAAAATGGATTTGGAGATATTGAAAGTATTAAAAGGTTCTTTATACTAGGTGAAAAAAATAAAAAAGCAACTGAAAACACGATGGGTAAGTATGGTAAAGGTGGTTACAAGGCGGTTATCTCTATGTCCGATATGTTTAAATTAATAACACATATTGGAAATAAAACATATACATGCGGAACAAATTTTCGTCAGATGGAGGCCAAAAATACATGGGAACCAACTGTCCCTTTGAAAATATTAGACAATCCAACCGGTCTTTCCGGTTCTAGTTTCAAGATATATTTCACTTATACATCAAAACAATCTAATAATTTTGATTTTAACGATCTGAAGAGACATATCATAAGAGGATATCATGATATACCTAAAACGGTAAGGTTTACTTTCATATCAGATACAAAAGAAGAACATACATTCATACCACGTGAATATTCTCCTTACGGTGAATATATTTCAAAGAAAACAGTATATATACATAAGGGAGATGGAGATGAACTATTTATGATATCTAAAGATCAAAAGGTAAATTCATTTGCAACTATAAACTCTTATATTTTAAAGGGAAGAATTACAACTAACCCATATCTCGGCCGTGAAGGTATTAAGGTTCCTGGAATAGACTTTTACAGGAATGGGCGGATGTGTAATACTCGTTATCCAATTTCAAAAGTAGGTAAAGTTGGTCCCTTACTTCAAAAAGGACAAATGCGAGGTAAAAGATGTCATATTACGGTCCATTTTACAGATAAAAAAGTTAGTGAAGAAAGATCATTTGATGATTGTATTGGTGTTACAACTGTAAAAGATATCTATGAAGATGATCGTATGGAAAAATCTCTTATTAAGATACTAGAAAGCATTGCTGAAGAGTGTGCGAATGATTACGAAGACTATACAGATGAACAAAAAAAAGGTATCAATGTTTATATGGATACTATTCGGGAATACTTGAATTCACTAAATAGTGATGAAAAATTCATAGATGACAAGTTACTAGATAAGTATCATAAAGAAATGGATAATTTTACAGAATTCAAAATAGAATACTATGATGAAAATGATGATCAAATTAAGTTTGCGAGTAATAAAGAAGAAGTAAAATATCAAAAGGCAAATGAAAATAAAGCACACCGTTCAAATTCTCAAATTATACTTACGGCAAATAGTATATTACAGTTTATTAAGCGTAAACAAGCCATCAAAACAGATGTCATTGATAAGAAAGAACGTATAAAAAAAATTATGGATGATAAGAACCTTGATGAAGATCAAGCTAGGTTAATATACAATCAAGAAAAAGAGAATGAAAAACAAAGAAAACAAATTGAATCTGAAAAGAAACTACTTGCTCTTAAAGAAGAACAGGAAAGACTAAGAATGGAAAGGGAAATAGAGTATGGGAAAGAACAAGCTATTAAGGCTAAAAAAGCAGAAGAACAAGCTAAGAAAGAAGCTGAAAAGCGAAAAAAGCAAGAAGAAATAGAATTAGAAAATAAAAAGAAAAAAGAAATTGAAAGAGCTAATCTAGAAAAGAAAATAAACAAACTAAAAGAAGATGTTATGGATATTAGTCTAGATGATCTTCGACAATTTTGGGTTGAACAACAAAAAAATATTTTGATGGGAAATTAATTAAATATTACAAACATATCATACTTTAAAATGAAATTTTTACCTTGTAAACTCAATATATCTCACTTGATATTTTTCTTCATTTGGCGGTGTTTCCATTGTATCATAAACTGGTAGAATAAGGAATCGCGAGCCTTTATCTGTTGATGAAATACATGTACCTGGTCCAATATATCCTTTAGCTTGAGGATTAGTAGCCATTTCAATTGTTACACGGTTATTTTGTGTTATCTCGTCAACTTTTCCGAGTTTTGATGTTAGAGCATACCCATTCCTTTCTTCAATACCAGGTGTTAGTAGTCTCCTATGAATAGAATTACTATCTATATTAACTCTTTTTAATTTCATTTTGTTCTTCTTGGTACCAATGAATTTTTTTGCTTCTGAAATTGTAGAGAACAATATATCATGAACAACATATCTAAATTTTTCACCAATCGTCTTAAATTCTGATTTATAAATAATCGTAGGGTTTTCTTTATCTCTTGAAAATGCGAGTTTAGCAAGTTCCCTTGATTTTGTTTCCCATTCTGTTGCGATTTTATCAAATTCGGGTGTAGTAAATACCACTGGCTTCTTATATTTTTCCCAATCCTTTATATTACCCTTTACCCTTCCGGATATCTGCGATGCCTCTTGTTTGTTAGCTGTTAAAGATAGAATAGCATAATCAATCATGAACTCCTCGCACATGATACTTATACCTCTACCAACACAAATATTACCTGTAAGTGCGAGTGGATACTCACGGACATTATAATCATTACACATTTTTATAAGTTTCCTGTTGAGTTCATCATCTTTTTTCTCTTTGTAATAACTTCTATCCGGGAGAGTTAGCATAATTCCATCACCATTCACCACAAACACAGCGAAACCTTTTTCAATACATAATTCTTTTATAATTTCATGTGATATTTTGTCTGTTCTTCCAGGGATGAACCATTTTGTTCCTGGGAGAGCGTATTTTTCACTATTATTTTCTAAAATGTGCCTTACAAATTCAATCGGATTTATCAAGTTCATATCATAGATACGAATATCATTATCTTTCCACCCGTGATAGTTGGATGTAGTAGTATTTTCAATTGGAAGAACATTCATAAGTTTGTAAATATCAAATAGCCTTTTGGGTGTTGCTGTTATACAATATAATTCAATATTAGAATGTTCTTCAATTAAAGGCAAGAATGTATCGTTTATGTGACCTGGAAATTTATCAGCTTCATCTAACCATATTTTAAAATGAAACTCAGTCTGGAATCGTTCATTCACTCGGGTTACTAATTCCCAAATATCAGAAGCCCTTGTACCATTTGTACAGCAAAGTATGTTAGATACATCCTGATATGTTATGGCACCTAACACTGAGTTAACACAATGGTATTGTGTCCGTGAATGCGATGAAAATTCAAGGTATATTTCACCATTTACTTGAAATTCAGCCAGATCTTTCTTCACTCTTTCAGATGTTTGCTTTGTTAAAAGTAGATTATTATCACAAAAGATAATGTTTATAATTTTAATTCCATACATAGGTTCACGAAGGCCTTTAATAATCTTCTGAATCATCACAAATGTTTTCCCAGATTGCTCTGGTTTACATACAAGTAAAAACCTTTTCCAACTATCATCACATACAGAAGACATTTGTATTCGCTTTTGTATTTATAAAATATAACTTAAGTAATATCAAATTTTGTTTATTTAAAAACAATAATCTTAAATATACTTAAATGAACAATGATGAAATATTTCAACGACTTAAAAAACATTATTTATTTTTTGATTTGCTAAAAGATCAAGTTGAGGATAAAAGAATTTATACATTAGCGAGAAGATACATGGAAATGTTATTCTTTGAACTCATTAAGAATAATATTAAAATTGATGGTAAAATGAATAGTAAATTATAAAATATTTATCTTCTTCTCATATTCCTCATACCTTCTCTACGTCCCTTAAATCCTTCTAGTAAAACTCTTTGAACCGGTTCGAAAAGATAAATACTACCGAAATACATGATTAAACCGGCAACCACCGCATGAATGAGTAATAAAACATTCTTATCTTGAACCTTTACAACGCTATCAACCAGTTGAAACGTTTTCGGATGAGCAACAATAAGGAATACAATAGCCGCAAACACCGAGTGCTGAATCATCGTATTGTGCATCTTTTGATTTAATAAACCACGACCTTGTTTCAAATAACCTTTACCTGTATCAATCCCTCTATTAACAATATCCATATTTTATACTATAATAAACATTTTATTTTTCAAGGAATTCCCTTCTAATGAATAACCCTTGAACATGAATATATTCATGTATTTTGTTTTCTTTAATGATACCACACATTTGTTCATAATTCTTCGGTGTTTCAAGGATTATAATATCAAATGGCACATTTTTAAATAAATCCCACGCTGGATGTTTTGCTGAATATAAAAACACATTAAAACTTTCACCAATTTGTTTCACCATTTTACTCAGCTTTGTTTGCTTCCATTTATCCTTAATATTATGAATTAACCATTTGTCATCTGGTTCTATATTTTCTAAGAACTCACTTTCTAATCCTAAAATAGTTGTTTCATCCTTAAAGATATCATTAATTAACTTTTTAAAAGGATGCTCGGTAATCTTGATTTCACCCATCATCTCTGGAATTTTAATATCTACGCCTTCCAATGTAATCTTCACTGGTTTATATATATTAATATTATGAACACTTAATACTTGAATTGTATCATAGTATTTGTCCATCTTTCTGTCCTGACCATTGTTATAGTGAAAATATTTCCCTTCATTTAGTGTGTCAGACCATTGAAATCCTCTACGCTTCCAGAATTCTCTAGTATGAAAAAGAGTAGATTCATGAATCTTAACAGGTGATTCTGTTTTATATAATTCCTTACCGTAAATATCATATGCTAAAGTTGTATCACAATAAATACATTCAGCACCCACTCGTTTCAAGAATGCTAGCTTTCTCTGAACGCTTTTTGGATGATAAATACAATCCATATTCATATGAAAAATATTTTCGTGACTACTCATTCCACAACCATAATCTCTCAAGAATCCATTAGGTAATCTACCTCTTATCTTTTCATAATATAAATATGATTTGTTCGGTTGGTTATACTCTTCATGGATCTGCTTTGTAAATTTTTCTTTTTCTTCTGAATTTAAATGTAAATATAATACATTGTCTAAATCACTGAAATAACTGATTAGATTTTTATCACCATCATCAACAATGACTAACTCTAAATTATCTTTATCTTTAAAATTATTGTAGTTGTGTTTAATAAGTGGTATAAATTCTTCTTCACCATGTAAAATCGTAATGATGCTTGTCTTATCACTCATTTGTATAATAAATTAATGATATTTTTAACTTTAAATAAACTTACTCAAAATCTTTTAATCTGTTTTCAATCATTTTATTTATTTCCATTAACAGATCTATATCTTTTATATTCATAATAATTCTTCTTAGCTTTTCATAATTAGACAGTGGGTCAATCTTATCAAAAGGATTTAAAATTTGTTCCATATTATATTATATTATTAATATAAACTTTAATATGAATTTCTTAAAATATTTAAATCCGATACAAAGAGTAAATGTAGGTCCTTATACAAAATATACATTATCTTTATCAAATATTGCTTTGATTCGCTGGAATCCTAATTCTAGTACAGATATTCATAATCATGATGATAAAGATTGTGAATTCATTGTTTTGAATGGGGCTCTTCATGAAACGCGATATAGTGATAAATATTTAGGTTCGTTGTATAGTAGTCGTTGTATTGAACCTCTAGTGAATATAACAATGAAAAAGACAGATGGTTATCATCAAATGTTTAATTTTGATAACAGAGTAAAATATAGTATTCATAAATATTCATAAATATTATTAGATACTTTCAGATTCTTTGTTAACTTCTTCATCAACTATTTTCCCATGACCGGATTTCGTTAAAAATCTTGGATCTATTACATCGGGGCAGTCGGCTATCTTTTCTCTTAGATAACAAACAAATGATATTCTCGTATATTTTTCATAGATACCAACAGTTCCAACTTCAGGATTATCTTTAAACGCATAATCTAAAGTATCATTAAATGCTTTATCTTCTTCAGTTTCATACATGGGGGTATTACAATGCCATTGATGAACATCCATCGCTATAAAATCATTATTCCTTAAATCAATCGCAACACCATATTGTGGAAATATTGTATATCCACCATGATACTTACCTCTTTCAATCACGGTGAGATTACCAAAACCATCTTTAAAATCACCCGCATCTCTGTGCATCGCGGTTCTAAAGTTACGATTGATTGTCACTGTACTAAACGCTGTCTTGGGAATTTTTAAATGTGGTTTAGTATCTGCCCTTGTTAGTTGTTTATTGTGGGCTTCAGGGATAAGTTTTTGAAAGAGTTTATCAATATGCTGAATAAAAGGTAATCCATCATTATATTTTTCAAAATTTGTTCTAGTGAAATGAGTTAAACGACATGGTAAATCGGCGAAATTCTTACCTGATTCATAAAAACCAATTGGGTTACTAGCGACTTGATTATTAACTTTCATTTTTGAGATACCCCCTTGTTTTTTAATGAGTGCTAAAACTAAATCTTCTTTTTTCATTTCATCATCACGTTTGATATTTAATTCGTCACATTTTTCAATTAGTTCAATTTCATCTAAAGTGGATAATGAATCATGTAATTCTAATCCTTTTGGATTCAGATAACCGGTCGACCATTTCTTCGTATCAACAAGTTTGCGTTTACCCCAATATTGACTATTCACATCAATAGGACCAGCTGAAGCACCTCTTCCACGACTCGCTTTTGCTAGATCTTTATATGAATCCCAACCAATCTTTATTAATTCATCAGGTATAACATTTTTCCGAAATTTTAACAATAAATGCTTATTACCTTCATCATCTAAGCGATACACATCGGTGTTAGAGTTTACAATAGGATAATTTATATGGGACTCATCAAACCATTGTCCTTCTTTGGATTTAATTTCATCGTCAGAATATATTTTATGTACAACAAGAGTTCTCGGTCTTGGCATTTGTTTTTATAATCTTAAACAAGAAAAAAATTTAGATGAATTATGAAACGAATGATTTATGAATGAATTTTTTTCGCGAATTCATAAATTTGATTTATCGTTGTGATTTAATAAATTAAGAAACAACTATCGGTCCGTAACCTGATCGGAAAGACTTTAACCACTACAGAGTAAATCGCACTACAAAGTCGGTCGGTCACACTTCCTTCTCGGAAACATGTCTTCCACCAACACCCTGGCTCCGTTTCAAAAGACCCTGAAGGGCGGACGTCCCAGGTGTAGGTGTAGGGTATGGGGTGACCCGGCGGGCACAGGTCCACAGTGCAAGAATCCGGCAAAAACCGATGGTATATGTGGGACCCACCACAAGTCGCATCGGATATGTGGATATTACGACGAACCCAGGCCAACTATCTGGGGCACATCTCATGATGGGTCCCATATGGAACTTGGTTCCAAATGCGAGAAAAATCGCGGACAACGTATTCCATGGGTGTCTAACGTCGCCGAACCCAGTGAATACACACCAAGACCAGATGAATCCGTGGATGATTCTGGAACAGAGATGGCAACTGCTTCAGTCGGGTGTTTCAAGGGCGAAATAGAACACATCTTTGTAGGTGTAAAGTGTATCGCCGCCTCTAAAAACGAGGAAAAAAGTTGGGGATTTTACCTTGATCCAGATCCTAAATACGGGAAGAGGGTAGGTCGCGATAAAAGAATAGCGAAATTTTCGGTCTCAAAGCCAGACGACATCAAAGCGAAAAAGTCCAAAGTTCCGGATGGACATTGTCTCGTATCATGTTGGGTGAATGATGATGGTGAAGATAAATGGAACGAGTTGTTGAATCTTCCGAAATACCGATGTCTGCGCGACGAATTTGATAAAGTGAACGGCGGGAAAAAGAGAATTATTATTGTCCCTTATGACGAATATATCGGGGACAACCATGGTGCTCTCAACGACTTGATCCGAGAATGCTTCAAACCTTGTTAACCCTCAAAAAAAATATAAACACTTAGTATATATGCCACTTAGAACAAAACGAAGAAAAAATAGAACCCCCCACACACCTAGAAAGAATAGAAGATCCATTAGACCTAACAGATCAAACAAATCTAAAAAAACTCTAAAAAATAAAGATCAAAAAATGATACTCCATCAGATTTTTTTTAACATTGGGAAGGGTGAGATTCATGAAATACCGCGTTTTTATACGTGCCACAAGAATAATGAAGCGAAATGTAAAAATCAAGGTATTCAGTATAAATTATGGTCGCGTAAAATGGTAGAAGATTTGCTAAATGAACCACAAAATCAAAAATACAAACGCGTTTATTATGATTTTGAACAGGATATCATGCGGATAGATTTTGCGAGATATCTTATCTTATACAGATTTGGAGGTATCTATGTTGATTTAGATATTTGTATTATGAATAAAAGTATTAAACATTTATTTAAGTTACCATTCTTTTTTGTGAGATGGAGTGATAGTCACTTGCCATATAACGCCCTTTTAGGGACACAGAAAGATAATCCGCTCTATGCGGATATATTACAACATTGTGAAGAAAGTTATTATGAGAAACGAAAGCAAAGTATTTACAAAACATGGAAAGGGCGATTTGTCTTTCAAACGACTGGTCATTTTATGTTACAAAGAGTCCTTAGAAAACATAAGATAAAAGAATATTTAGATATTGTTAAAATACATACTAAAGATGGAAGAATAGTTCAAGGTAAGAACCCACTATTTGAAGATACGAGTGCTTCTGTATGGTATGATAAGAAATAAATTTATTTTTTTAATATGAAAAACAAGAATACTAATATAGCGATTAATACGAATGATTTAAAACAATATTCTAATACTTTTGATTCTTCTTTAGAATACATTGCGATAGCTTCATCGTATTGCAATGTAGGTTTACTTAATTCTTCATTAACTTCATTATGAATATCA